>OGFZ01000011.1_pt1 | contig 161320 bp, 134 predicted proteins | sample 1571081 | NCBI WGS metagenome assembly OGFZ01 (sample SAMEA2582039, study PRJEB24529) | metagenome | biome: Human gut stool | place: China | collected 2011
GGGAAGACCATGTGGAAAGAAACAGTTTCTGCAGCAATATGCCAGTGGCATCAACATTAAATAAAGAAAGTAAGGCAGACTCAGCTATGTGGGGCTGCCTTATTTTATGGTTTTATCAGAAGGATGGACCCATAACGGCTTCTTTCAGTATGTGAACACACCTGTAAATAAGGTCATAAAGCAAAACTAGCCATAGTTTAAAACTATGGCTAACCACAATAAAAATGTATTATAAATATCAAATCACATCTGATACAATTATCCTCACAATTGATTTATAATAGGAGGATATACATGAGTACATTAAATACACCTTTCAGATATGATTATGTGGGAAGCTTTTTAAGACCGGAAAGATTAAAGAAGGCAAGAGCCGACTATGAAAGTGGAAAGATTAAGCAGGAGGAGCTTACTGCTGTTGAGGATGACTGCATAAGAGAGCTTGTAGCAAAGGTTAAGAAACTTGGTTATCATGTTATAACAGATGGCGAGTTCAGAAGATCTACATGGCATCTTGATTTTATGTGGGGTTTCAACGGAGTTGAGCATAGAAAGACAGTTGACGGCAACACAACATTTGACGCAGAAGCAGCAATGATTGATGACACATATATGGTTGGAAAAATATCAGTAAAGAACCACCCATTTGTTGAACATTTTAAGTTCGTTAAGGCATTAGAGGATGAGAACACTGTTGCAAAGCAGACAATTCCTTCACCGGGACAGTTCTATGCATACTTTACAGGTGCAGAGCTTCTTTCAGATACACTTGCAATATATGGAACAGAGGAAGCATTTGCAGATGATGTAATTAAGGCTTACAACGAATTTGTTGCAGAGATATATGCGGCAGGATGCAGAAATCTTCAGTTTGACGACTGCGTATGGGGCGGAATGGTTAATCCAAAACTTGCTGTTGCACTTACAGGAAGAAGCGGCGAGGCACTGGAAGATTATAAAAAACTCATGCTTAAGTTAAACAATGAGGTTGTTGCGGCTGCACCAGAAGACCTGCTTATCAATACACATGTGTGCAGAGGCAATTATCATTCAACATTCTTCAGCTCAGGTGCATATGACAGTGTTGCAGACCTGCTTTTTGGTGAGGAAAATGTTAATGCTTATTATCTTGAATATGATGATGAGCGTTCAGGCGGATTTGCACCATTAGCAAAGGTATCCGGGGACAAGAAGGTTGTTCTTGGACTTGTTACAACTAAGACACCAGCGCTTGAAAACAAGGAACTTGTTATTAACAGAATTCATGAGGCGGCAAAATATGTTCCTCTTGACAGACTGTATCTGAGCCCACAGTGTGGATTTGCTTCTTGCGAGATTGGAAATAAGCTTACTGAGGAAGAGCAGTGGGCTAAGTTAAAGCTCGTGAAAGAAATTGCCGAAGAAGTATGGGGATAAGTCTTAGAAAATGAATATATGATTATTTAGAAGGATTGGAGATTGTGAGAAGTCTCCAATCCTTTTTTGATTTTTATCAGTTATAACTTATAGAATGCAAATTAAAAATATTTTATCAGTTATAACTTATAGAATGCAAAATTAAAAATATTTTATCAGTTATAACTGATAAAATTGTCCAACATTCTCTCACACAATTCTATATATAAATATAAAAGAACATGTCTAATAGAATCAAGAAGTCGAAGGGTTAGGAATAAGGAATGACTTGTCAGTACACTTGTATTATTAATAAGTATGACATTTATATCAGGGTGTGGAGTTGCTTATAAAGACAGATATACGCAAATGGAAACTAAAACTAAGATGATTGTCGGATAAAAAACTACAAGAAATTGTATTGATATACAAAATTCAAAAAGAAAATAGTATACAAATTATTATGAGCATAATATAATGATTTGTGTATATTAGTTTACAAAATGGAGGAAAATGCTTAAATGAATAGAGTGCAAGAATTCCGCAAGGAAAGAAGGATAACTCAATGTCAACTTGCAACAGCTGTTGGGATAAGTAGAAACTATTTATCACATATTGAAAGACAACATGCAGTACCATCTGTTCAGGTTGCATTTAAAATATCAGATGCACTATCAGTTGATATTGACAAAGTTTTCTTTGATATAAAAAATAGCGCAGAGGTAAGTTATCCTAAACCAATTAAATTTATTGACTTGTTTTGTGGAATTGGTGGGTTTCGATATGCTTCAGATATAGCCTTCAAAAAATTAGGACTGGAAGGAAAATGCGTTTTTAGTAGTGATATTGATAAGTATGCGCAAGAAGCCTATGAAGCAAATTTTGGAGAAAGACCAGCTGGAGATATTACTAAGGTGGAGGCAAAAAGCATACCAGACTTTGATGTATTATTTGGGGGGTTTCCTTGTCAGGCTTTTTCAATATGTGGATTAATGAAAGGGTTCGAAGACAATACAAGAGGAACACTTTTTTTTGATATTGCAAGGATAATTAAAGAGAAGCAGCCACAGGCTTTTGTATTGGAAAATGTAAAGAACTTGGTAAGTCACGACAATGGTAAGACAATGCAAACTATTTTTGAAACCTTGAGAGATGAGCTAGGATATCATGTCGATTATCATTTATTAAATGCACTTGATTTTGGTTTGCCACAAAAAAGAGAAAGAATTTTAATTATTGGTTCGAAAAAACCATTTAAAATGGATTGGAATTTCAAGATTGATAAGAAAAAAACATTGGATGATATTCTAGAAAAAAATGTTGATAAAAAACATTATGCATCACCAGAAATTGTTGCTAAGCGGAAGTCAATGCATACTGCTACCGTAACACCATCCATATGGCATGAAAATAAATCTGGCAATATATCATCATATCCTTATAGTTGTGCTTTGAGGGCAGGTGCAAGTTATAACTATTTATTAGTTAATGGAGAAAGAAGATTAACACCAAGAGAAATGTTACGATTACAAGGATTCCCGGATGATTTTAAAATTGTAGTTTCAGATTGTCAAACAAGAAAACAAGCAGGCAATGCTATTCCAGTAGATATGGTCGCGGCTGTAATCGAGAGATTTTTAACGATGGCATTTTAGGTAAATTGGTGCTAGAATATAATTGTTTATATTACATTTTACGGAGGTGTGTATGGCAGAGCCAAGATTAAGAACAGTTAATAAAGCAACTGCTCCATTTGATGTCAACAAATTTCCAGTTTCGTTAGTCCATACTTTGGCACAGAATGTTGTTTATATGATGGCTACGAAACAAAGTATGTCATTGGAGGGGAATGAGTGGGAACAGATTTTTGCGGAATGCGTTGGTGCGGACTGGAAACCATCAAATGTCGGTCTTGATGATGTGGTACTTGATAATTGTTGTTGGGGCGCAAAAACAGTATTTGGTCAAACAGATATAGAACATCAAAATAAGGTGAGATTGATTTGTGGAAGAAATGCAGTAACATATAGCTTTGGAGTAGATAATTATTCAGAAGTTGATCCGAATAAATTAGGAGAAATGGTTCTTCAAATTTGGAATGAAAGAGTATCAGCAGTTAGACAAGTGTTCAAGTTTGTTAGAACTGTTGTTTTAGTAAAGTCAAAGGATTACAAAGACTACTTAGTTTTTGAGTTTGATACTGTAAGGTATGATCCTGAACTTTATTTTTTTAAATGGAACAAAAGAGGAAATCTTGAAGGTTATGATAAGGCTACTAATCAACATAAATTTACATGGCAACCAAGTGGAAGTCAATTCACAATTATTGAGAAGATACCGAAAGAACGGTTGCATATATCAATAAAACAGCCAGAACCATTTGATAAAAAAACGATTTTAGAAACATTGAAGTTTGATAAATCTTGGTATAGGATTGTATCAGATCATGTTCCGGAAGACAATCATACAACAAGGACTGCAAAAAGGCTATCTGCTTATGTGGAAAAATTAATAGAATAATAAATGCACAATTTAGGTGGCATGGGCTCTTAATTATGATAAACCATGACCACCTTTTTTATTACAACAATTACAGAATTAAGGAGTAGCTTCACATTGTTGCGTCAATTTTTGTAGATGTCGTTAGGGCAATTAAGAGTCAGATTACTCATATGAATAGCAAAGGCGGAAAAGAAAAATAATGACAGGTTTATAATGCAGATAGTTAAGGTGAGATTTTTAAGTCTTATATCGGATAGGCATTCAGGACAAAGCGAGAATGAAGAAATTTGTTCAGAATATGGGTTGAATTTTTTGGGGATATATGAAATCATTTAAGGCTGAGCATATGGAAAAATTCTCATAGAGTAACCTACAAACAATAGTATGGCAGGAACATATGTAATATCTTAAATCATTGTTTTTGCATATAAGAAATATGAGCCATATACCAATTATGACAAAGAACAATGGGGTTATTGGATGGTAATGCAAAGGGTATAAGCATAAGAGGTTCTAGTGTGGCTTTTGAATTTGCATTTATTGTTATTTATGGGTAGATTATTAAATAATCTTACAACGGTAACTTTTCTATAAAGCTAGTCTTAAAATCTTTTGCTTTAGATTTTTTAATCTTGGTTTTAAGTGGACGAATATGTGATGACATATGATTATTATCAGAGTTCTATAAGTGGTTAATAAAATAATAATCTGATGAGATAATTGAGATTTATGGGGGCAGGATTGTTGCTTGGGAAAAGAGTGATGGTCTGGAGATGGAATTATCAATGAAAAGTTTACAAATAAATTATGCTGATTATATCTAAATGTAATCTGGTTTTTACAATTCACCTGTATACTCAAGGCTGTGATTATTTATTTTAATCACAATCATTAATTTATAAGTATATAAGATGAAAGGTAGAAGAAAATGAGAAAAACAAAAAAGCCTGTAAAAGCAAAAAGAGCGTTATGTGCACTGACAGCAGGAATTCTGGCAACAGGAATGGTTATGCCTGTGTTTGCACAGGATGAAGTAATTACACCTCAGAGTGCAGATTATGGATACTATGTAGACAATTATAAGAAGAATGGGGAGAGTGGAGTGAAGGATACATTGATAACCCGGCTAATGGTGTGCTTTCAGAAATGCTTAAGTATTTTACTTCAGGAACATCGTGGGATAATGGAACAATTCTTAATAAAACAATTCACGAAATGAATATTGCAGAGTCATCTAAAATAAGAAATGGTGCATCTGAATCACAGCAGGTGCTTGCTTTTTATGATGATGTCCGTGATAAGAATTATAGTATGATTTCTGGACTTGGAAAATATTCAGATAAGTTTAAAAAGGGTGTAAATGCACAAAGTTACATTATAAAGAGTGATGAGTATAAAAATTCAGGAAAATCTGAAGCTGATTATACAGATAATACGGCAGAATGGTCAGCAACAGTACCATCAGATGCTGAGAATAACAAATACATGGATGTACATAATGATGCAGCATGGGCTTGTGCGACAGGCGATTATGCAGGAATAGTTAATCTTGTAGCAGCTTTAAGAGGTGGAGCTGCAAGTACATCTCCAGCAAAGAAGTTTTATAAATATATGAGACCTTTCCGTTGGTCAAGAACAGATTCGTCACTTTCAAAGGTTACAATTCTTTCTTCACTTACAAAAATGGAAAAATCAGATCCTTCAAATGATGGAGGTTATCCAAGCGGACATACGAATGCAGCTTATCTTGCTGCTATTGCAATGGCTTATTCAGTGCCTGAACAGTACTCTGAGCTTATGCTTCGTGCAAGTGAGCTTGGTTATGACAGAATAGTCGCAGGTATGTATTCATGTCTTGACGTTATCGGTGGAAGAATGACATCTACTGCAATTGCGGCATCTAATCTATATGATAGTGCTAATTCAGATGTAAAGGCTGCTGCTGTAGAGTCGGGTAAAAAACTCACAGGAAATGACAGTACAGTTGAAGAAAAAAGTGATTATGATGCATATCAGAAAGATAAAGAGACATATCTTTACAGAATGACATACAATATTAAAGAGGACAATGCGGATACAACAAAGAAAGCAGTTGTACCTAAAGGGGCTGAAGTACTTGTTGAATCAAGATATCCTTACCTTGATGATTCACAAATCAGATATATACTTTATTCAACGGTGGTTTCTTCTGGATATTCTGTCCTTGATGATGCAGAAGGCTGGGGAAGGCTTAATCTTTTTGAGGCTGCTAACGGATATGGAGCATTTGATACAAATGTAACTGTAAATATGGATGCATCAAAAGGTGGATTTAATGCTGCTGATAATTGGGAAAACGATATTTCAGGTACCGGCTCACTTACAAAGGATGGAAGCGGCATGTTAGTTCTTTCTGGTAATAACAGCTATACTGGAAATACAATTGTTGATGGTGGAAGTATCCGCACTGATTATGCATCTGCATTTGGTAACAGCAGTGTTGTAAATAATTCAATCATAAATGAAAATACAGAAGATACTTTAATTATTAAGGGCGATTATAAGCAGAATAAAAGCAGTGTTCTTGAGCTTACAATTTCAAATGAAAACGATTATGTTGATATTATAGGAAATGCTGAGCTGGGTGGGAAATTAGTTCTTAACTTCAAGGATTATATTCCATCAACAGACGCTGAAATTATTAAGTGTGCATCAGTAGCATCACAATTTGATGAGATTGAAATTAATGCTCCAGAAGGATTTGAAGGAAAGATTGCTTACAATGATAATGGGGTTGACCTTGTATTTTCACAGAAAACAGATAATAATACAGTTCAAAACGAAATTAGTTCACCACAGACAGGAGATACATCACATGTTGTAATGGCGTTTATAGCATTTGTATTATCACTGGCTGGTATTCTTACAGCTTCTTTTGCAAGTAAGATAAAGTCTGATAGAATGGCATAAAAAAACAGTATCACTAATCTTTTTGAATTAAGATTGGTGGTACTGTTTTTTGTGATATTAATTATCTCTGAACTTCGTTACCAGCATCAGAGAAAGCGAGCTTCATAACTTCGTCAACTGTAACTAAGTTGTAATCTCCACTTACAGTGTGCTTTAAGCAGCTTGCAGCGTTAGAGAATTCAACTGCCTTCTGAGGGTCAAAGTTGTTGATAAGGCTGTAGATAAGACCAGCACAGTAAGCGTCTCCGGCACCGATGTAATCAAGAATGTGCATGAAGAATTCCTTGCTGTAGTAAGCCTTGCCTTCTGTGTAAATCATAGACTGGAGCTTAAATGTTGTGATAGAAGTTTCTGTTCTCCATACTGAAGCAACCATCTTGAATGGGAATTTCTTCATAAGTTCCTTGGCAATGTAAGCATTTTTCTCCTCGCCATTAGCATCGGCAGGATTCATAGAGAAGATACCGATAGCGTCATCTTCGTTAGCGATACATACATCAACATACTGGCATATACGAGACATTGCCTCACATGCCTTTTCGCTTGACCAGAGCTTGCTTCTGTAGTTTAAGTCACAGCTTACAGTCATGCCTTTTTCCTTAGCCTTCTGGCAGGCTGTGATACAGATGTTAGTCATCTCATCAGAGATTGCAGGTGTGATTCCTGAGAAATGGAACCATGTAGCACCGTCAAATATTTCGTCCCAGTCAAAGTCATCAGCAGTAGCGAGAGCAAATGCAGAACCTGCTCTGTTATAGATAACGTTAGTTGGACGCTGGCTTGTCTTCTTCTCAAGGAAGTAGATACCAATCTGGTCGCCGCCACGCACGATATGGTCTACGCCTACGCCGTACTGACGGAGTGAGTTGATTGCAGCCTGTCCGATTATATGTTTTGGAAGCTTTGTTACATAATTAGCATCAACATCAAAGTTAGCAAGGGACACAGCAGTATTGGCTTCTCCACCTCCATAAACAGCCTCAAATGCATTGCACTGAGTAAATCTTGCGTTGTTCTCAGGAGAGAGACGAAGCATAATTTCACCAAATGTAACAATCTTATCTTTCATTTTTCTTAATCCTTTCTCAATATCAGATTTCCTAAAATAAATATACAAGAATGTATTTTAGCACATTATGGCGAAAAATGGGAGTAAAATGTTCTTGATTTGATACATATTTTTTACTATAGTAACATGTGAAGTAAATATGTGCGTGAAGATTTATAATCTTTTGTACACGTTTGAAAGGATTGAATAATGTTAAGAAATGTTTCATTAGAAGATATATCGGATGGCAGACTGTATACTGAGAATGACCTTGTGCGTGTTGATACTAACTCGTGTAAGGGCTGTCAGACTGTATGCTGCCAGAATATGGGAAGTACGATTGTGATTGACCCATATGACTGTTACAAGCTTACAACCGGATTGGGCAAAACATTTGAACAGCTTACGATGAACGAGCTTGAGTTAAATGTTGTGGATGGTATTATTATGCCTAATTTAAAAATGCAGAAATCAGACGGAAGATGTGCTTTTCTTCGTGAAGATAATCTGTGCAATATACATACGATAAGGCCGGGAATATGCAGAATGTTCCCACTTGGAAGATACTGGGAGGATGAGACACATTTTAAATATATTGTGCAGAAGGGCGAGTGTAATAAGGATAATCTATCCAAGATTAAACTGAAAAAATGGCTTGGCATCGAGGGACTTGCGGAGTATGATTCTTATATTGTCAGATGGCATGAGTATGTGAAGCTGCTTCAGGCGGCGCTGCCGGGACTTTCAGAGGATAATGTGAAGATTCTTAATACATTTAACCTAAGAGTGTTCTACATGACGACATATGCCGGATGCGCTGATGATAAGGCGTTTTATGCGGAATTTGACAGAAGACTTGCGATGGCTAAGGAAAAGCTGGGACTGATGTAGGATTGGTTCGCAGGTGACAGAAAGGAAGATTGATTTTATGAAGACAGATTTATTTCATATAGGAAAGTTCGTAATTCATGGTTATGGATTGATGATTGGCATAGGTTTTGTGCTGGCACTGCTTGTTGGTGAGTACAGGGCTAAGAAAATGGGAATGAAAGAGGAGGCTCTTATTGATATTGCGATAATTGCGGGGGTATCGGGATTTCTCGGAGCAAAGCTGTTGTATATAATAGTGAGTTTTAAGGATTTTATAAAAGATCCTATGGGCGTGCTTGGCTCATCGGGATTTGTTGTATATGGCGGACTTATTGCAGGTGTGCTGTGTAACCTTATATATGTAAAGATTAAGAAGTTATCATTCCTTGAATATTTTGACCTGGTAATGCCAGAGATAGCGCTGGCACAGGGCTTTGGACGAATCGGCTGTTTCCTTGCAGGGTGCTGTTATGGAAGACAGACAGATGCAGCCTGGGGAGTTGTCTTTCCGGCTGGTTCACTTGCACCATCAGGAGTTAAACTGATTCCTACACAGCTTATATCATCGGGGGCAGATTTCCTTAATATGGCGTTTCTTATGATAATAGCAGCTAAGTTTTCTTATACTGCTGTTATGAAGCGCAAGGCTGACGGTAAGGAAACTGCCGGAAAGCATATGGCAGCAGGTAATATCGGATTCTTATATTGCATAACCTATGGACTTGGAAGATTTGCAATTGAGTTCTTAAGAAACGATTACAGAGGTGAGATCGGAATATTCTCTACATCGCAGTTTATCTCTCTTTTCATTGTGTTACTTGGTGTGGTTGCAATGGTTGTTAATCATAGACTTAAGAATCGTGGCGAAAGTGGGATAGAAGAAGCAATTAATAAGTGATATCATCGGGGAATTATAGCAGAATGCTAGTGTTAAATGGTACATGAAACTAATACATAGGACTGTGAAACCTACTAATGTTGCTATATATGATGAAATGGTAGGTTTATTGAGAGAGAATTCTAAGGAAAATTAAGGCAAATAAAGAAAATCACCTACTAAATTGGTGATTTATGCATAAATAGTGGGTTTTTATGTTGATTAAAGCGGTCTAATATTGTAGACGTGCAAGAAAAAGACATACTAAAAGCATGAACTTAGATGAATTAGTAGGTATTTGAGTAGAAAAGAAGCATTATAAACTAATTATCAATGTGAAAAAGACCTACCAACTTGCGAAAATTGATAAAATAGTGGGTTTATGTTGGAAAGGATCAAGGTATGAAAAAACAAGAATTATGGGAGCTTTTATTGCATTGTTGGCTGTAGCACTGGCAGGATGTGGAAGTGCAGAATCAACAAATGTATAAGCTACGGCAACAAGTGAGGCGACAACGGCAACGCAGCAGGTGACGGAGAAGGCAACACAGAAACAGTCTGAGAGCGCAAAAGCAGTTGATTATTCAGCATATGATGAATTAATCAAAAAATTGCAAATGGTCTGAACAATAAGTTCACAGATGATGATTACGCAAATCTTGATGTTTTATTTGCAATAAAGGCTAATTACAGTGATTATGAAACTTATGGTTATATTAAGAAGGACCTTGATGGAGATGGAAATGATGAGCTTCTGCTTGGTTCTACTATTAAGGAATCTGGAGAGATAGTAATATATGATATATTCACTATTAAAGATTCAAAGCCTAAGCATGTTGTTTCAGATTCAGAAAGAGCCAGATATTATCTGTGTAAAGATGGAATGGTAGCAATGGAGGGTTCTGGTGGAGCAGCGTATTCTAACTGGACGTACTATGAATATAAGAATGGTGAACTTAAAGTAAAGGAGACTGTATTCACAGATGATTCCATTCCGGGACAGACATACTATTACAGTAAAGATAGCGAGCCGGCAGCTGCAAGTTCAGATGCGATATCAGAAGCGGATGCGAAAAAGATAATTAATAAATATACTTACGAAAAAATTCAATATAATGCATTCAAATAAAAAACAATTAATCCCTGAAAAGACTGAAAGTACAGCTTTTTCGGGGATTAATTTTTATATAAAAAAAGGAAGGAAAAGTGTGGAAGTGTCAGAAAGATGATTACCGCTTATATAAAGTAAAACTGGTAAATATAGTGATGAACTGGGAAAATGATAATTATATGAACATAAGGGAATAGATATTCATAAAAACAGGTTCAGAAAGTAAAAATGGGGTTAAGAAAATTATATTGGAAGATTATATAAATATAATGCTAAAGAATAGGGAAAATACATTTTTTATGAAGAGATCATAGATTCTTAGCATAGAAAACAAGTAACAATATTTATTAAGAAAAAAGGACAGGATAATTATATCAATTTTTGAACATCCCATCCTCTACAATTGATTTTTTTATTTTACAAGACCTTCAACAATTGAGGCTATGTTTTGTAACTGTTTTTTATCTAATTTTTTTAAATTATCAGTTATGGCTCGAATCTCCTCAGGATCTTTTTTATCAATATCAAAGAACTCTTGCGGAGTGATTCCGAGGAAGTCGCATATGAAAAAAAAAGATGCCATGGAAGGAAGTGCTTTGCCGGTTTCTATGTTGTTTATATAACCGGGATTTTGTCCAATGGACAGACTCATATCACGAGCAGAAATAGCTTTTTGGTTACGTAATTCAGCTAATCGAGAGGGGAAGATTTCTTCATACATATTAATCACCGTCCTTTTATCACATTCTATCCAATACAGTAGTTAAAAATAATTGAATGAATCCTTTAAATATGCTAAAATAACGGAATGAAAGCGATAATATATAAAATGAGTAAAAAAAAATGTATCTCAAAAAGATACACCAGATAAAAGATATTCGCAAAGTATTACACTTTACGAACCAATGAAAATATAACTCTCAGCTTGTTTATTAAAATTTTAGCATTTGCTACTGTTTTTGTCAATATATCGGCCTTTCTATCATAGGGAACTATGTGATATTTTGTAATATTAAATGACGAACTAAAGAATTCGCCGTCAAATTCATATTCATAAACAGGAGGTGATACAATGCCGCGAAAGGGCGAAAATATCTATAAACGCAAAGACGGTAGATGGGAAGGACGTTTTATAAGACAAAAAATTTCTGGGATTGCAAAATATAGCTATGTTTATGGAAAATCTTACTCGGAAGTTAAGAAGAAACTAGAACTTAAAAAGACACAATGTTATCAAAGAACTAATGTACAAAGTTTTATAGGGCAAGATATTTTATTCAAGGATATATGTATATTATGGCTTGAAGATATTAAATCCACACTAAAAGAATCTTCTTACATTCGGTATAGTAATATTATTTCAACTTATATTATACTGCTTCTAGGGGATATAGCCATCAATGACATTGATTATGCACTGTTATCTTCATATGTGTCTGAATTACTATCATCTGGAGGAACTAAAGGAGAGGGATTATCAAGTAAAACAGTTGCTGACATTTTATCGGTAATAAAAGCAATTCTAAAGTATGCATCCAGATGTAAATATGAAGTTGATTTGTCAGCAATGAATGTGTATGTAAAGCAAAAAAACACACCAGTTAAGATACTTGAGGTAGCTGATTATAAGCGATTGATAGAGTATCTTCTGGCAGAACCTAATCTTTTAAATCAAGGAATTTTAATCTGTGCATTTACTGGAATTCGTATAGGTGAGTTATGTGCTCTAACATGGGAGGATTTTTCTTTTGATAAAAAAATTATTCATGTTCATAAAACCATGCAAAGGCTTCAAATACCCAATGGAGACAGAAAAACAACTATACAAATTACTGCACCAAAGAGTCAATGTTCAGTGAGAGATATTCCAATACCAGAGTTTCTTATTCCTTATTTAAACAAATTAGAAAATAAGAATGCATACATATTATCTGGAAATTCATTCAATTATGTAGAACCACGAACTATGCAAAATCATTTTAAACGTATCCTGAAGCAGTGTAATATTGAAAATGTAAATTTTCATGTACTACGCCATTCTTTTGCTACAAGATGTATTGAACTTGGGTTTGATATTAAGAGTTTGAGTGAAATCCTTGGTCATGCGAATGTGAATATAACACTTAATAGATATGTACATCCGTCTATGGAACTAAAGAAGAAAAATATGTCTAAACTTTCTAATTTATTTACCGTCAAATAAACCGTCTTTCAAGCCTGAAAATTGTTGTAAATCAATGTTTTCAGGCTTATTTTTCGTAAAGTGTAATACTTTACGAAAAATAATGCCCCAAAATCTTAAACTTAAAAATACCATTTTTATTCAATTGGTTATAGAACAGTTATTGATTTTGTTATTAATATATCACATAAATGTGAAAGGATAAAATTATGTTAAATAAATCATCAATTTCTGAAATTATGGATTGGAGTCATGTTGATTATGTTTGCATAAAAGCAAAATCAGGTATTCTTTTTGAAGATATATATTATCTTGATGGTCATCCAATGTTTGAATCATCATTAACTGATTTTGATATGAATTTCATCAATTTTACTCATAGTATTAATGTTTATGGTATATCTGAGAAAATGTTTGGCAATAGTAGTTCATTAGATCGATGTTATGTACGAGTGAATATTAGTGATGAACAGCAGGAATTAAAATTGGTAGATTATTTGAGGCAAGGAAATAAATTATCTCTTGAACAAGAGAGCATATTAGATTATCTGAGAAATATGGATTCTATAATAAAAAACACAGATGATTATCGTCCGTTATATTATTGTGGCTTTTCTAAAGAATCTAAATCATCGCGTTATAATAGCATTCGTTTCTATTTCAAAACTTTTTCGAAGGATGAATCAATGAGATATGATTTTGATTGTATTAAGTATTTTGCACAATGTCCAATAATAAAAAAAGATATAACTTTTCAAATTGTGTGTGATTTAATTCTGAATAAATCTGCTGGCTTGAGAAGTATAGGAGTAGATATTTCAGATAGTTGTTCAGTGAAGATAAAATACTATCTTTGTGAAATTCCTGGAGGAAATAAAATTTCAGAAGTACTTTTGAAATTAAAGAAGTATTCACATTATGTTAACAATGTTGAAGCTCTTTTTACAATCATACCTGATTTGCAAAATTATCATTGTGATTTATTGCAGATTTCAAGTGGATTTTTTAATGGAGATGAAAGCATTAATATATATATGAAAAGTAAAACAAAATATCAAAAAAAGTACTTTTCAATACGAGAAGGACTTGTCCTTCGTGATATTGGAGGAATTTCATTCTTGATTGATATCCATGAAAAACAGTATTACGATTTAAAAGAACTTTTTTCTGTTAATGAGACAGGTCAAGTAATCATTAAATATTTGATGATTAATGGGGTATGTACTCTTGATGGTATTGTATCGCATTTGAGGTCACTGATTAAAAATTATAATAATGAACTTTATCCTGCTATTTATTCTGACTGCAAAATGTTCATTGAACTTCTTCAATCTTATGGATATCTAATGGAGGTGATGTAATTGTTTGCAGAAGAAACATTTGTTAGAAATGCTAACTCTATCGAACAAATCAGAGAAAAATTATGGATACCTCAAAGACATCCTCATGTAGGAGGAATAGAACTAACTCCTTTTTGTAATTTACGATGTGTTCATTGTTATTTGCAGGATCAAGAAAAGCATAAACTGCTCTCTACACAGGAAATTAAGCTTATTATTGATAAATTATTTGATGCGGGAGTGTTGTTTTTGTATTTCACTGGTGGAGAAATTTTTACTAGGTTAGATTTTCTTGAAATATATATTTATGCAAAGAAAAAAGGATTTATTGTCGAATTACTGACTAATGGGACATTGATTGAAACAAAAGCAATTGAAATTTTTAACATGTACCCACCAGCATCAATAAGCATTAGTATATATGGAAAAGATGAAGAAAGTTATTTTAGGGTGACTGGTCAGAATGGAATGTATGATAAGGTGATAAATACACTTAACCTTTTATCGCAAAATTCTATCCATTTTGAAATTAAATACATTGGAATGAAAGAAAATCAGGAAGATTATCCTGCAATTTACTCCCTAGCTGAAAGGTATGGAGCAGAGTTTTCTTATTCTATGGAGTTGTTTCCTACATTGAATGGAAATGGGTGTACTAAAAATCATATGATATCACTTGAAAAAATAGTTGAAATTGAGAGCAAAATACCAGGGAAAAAAGAGGAATTTAAACGTCTTTCAGAAATTCCAAATTCTTTTATCAATCAAAAAGAAGTTCCGTTATATTTATGTGATATGGCTATTTCTAACTTTCTTGTTGATTATCAAGGATATCTTAATCCGTGCCATAAATGTAGATTTAAGAAGTGGAATATGTTATTAGATGATTTTAATACGGCATGGGATGATTATGAATCATTACTTAAAGAGAAAACTTCAAAAAATAATAGATGTATGAAATGTAAGTATTTGATGATGTGCAGTCCATGTGTTGTAGTGAACTTTTTGTCAACTGGGGATTATAACATGCCGTCTGATACTATTTGTAAGTTGACACATTTACGAGTTGATATGTGCAACTCAATCGAGTGAAATCTTAAACGCTGTTATGCAGAGTTTAGAAATAATACTGAAAGGAGGAGAATGAATATGGAATATAAAAGACCTGAGGTAATAGCTGTTTCATTGAATGTCAAGGGCAGTCACAGGGAGAATTCTGCAGACGGTCCATCCAAGTGTAGTAATTCTTGTTGTTACTATCGTGATGGAGCGACATGGTAAGTGAATATGCAACTTTAACTATAGCCGCCAATCATGTTTTGACATAGTTGGCGGTTTTTCATAGGCATATTATTGTATTTATTGATTGTAGTATTAACGAAAAGAGACAATTTCAGTAATAAAAATTACGAAAGTATCATTCTGGTGATATATGTTCAAATATTTGTTACTGATACCACAGGACAGAGTAAAAGGAGAGTAGTTATGCAAAGTAATAATTTAGATCAGATAAGAACAATTATAAAATTGTTTTTTAATGAATGCGATATGGAAGATATTTATAATTATATAGATAATAATATTTCGTTAACCGAAATAAAGAAAATAAGTGATAGAAATAAAGAAAAGTTTTCGATTAGAGAGCGGTTAAACTATTCATTTGTTATAGATATTCCGTTAGAACAGCAAATACAGAATTTTAGTGATAAATCAAATGAGTATTTAGATGTTGTAGATAAGATTCTTGAAAATCGGAAGAATGCAATTGAAGTATATAATGATGAAGAATCAACAGAAGAAGAATTGTTATCTGTGTGTTCAAAGTTGTTTTTGAATAACTTGAGTGATGAGCAAATAATACTATATAAAGAGTCGATAATCGGAATTGCCATAAATTCTGATGTAGATGATAAATGTTTTAATGCTTTTTTATCATTATATAATAAATTATATAATAAATATTTTGCTATTAGAAGTGGGAAAATGAATGAAAGAGTAATTTATTGTAAAACTCCTAATATGTTAATAGCGGCAGCATTTTATGAGGCAAATGGATTTATATTAGAATCATTTGATAATGACATAATAAGTTATATGAAATTGTTAAGAAATTTACAACCAGAAACGGATTTTATTAAAGGATTATTTGGGTGGCTGGGATTTGAAAAAAAGCAGATGCTCATGGATTACATTAGTGTGAGCGAAAACAAATAGATTATGCATAGGTTGGATTAGATATAGAAAATATAAAAAGGTAAGGAAGCAGATAATGTGATATGATAGGAAATCTTATTGGATGTTTGTTTGTATTGTTTATATTGTTTGGATTGTTGTGTAATTTGACTGGCGATGAAAATAAAGGGACGCAAATAATTAATAATTGTGTTACTGCAATTGTTATATATGCAATGATAATAGTTATATTTTCAGCTAAAAATTCAGAAGTAATCAAGCTTAATATTCCATTTTGGAACGGAGTTGTTAAGTATGGAACATTAAAAAATTATCTCAAGGCTTCAGCAGGGGGATTTGCTTTAGATTTTGTGCAGCTAGTTACATTAGTGTTATTAATCAATTGGGTTTCAAATATTATGAGCTTTGATAAGGCAGGATTTGTAGGAATATTGACAAGCAAGTTCATTATTGTTTTTATAGGAATTCTTATATACGGATTTGTAATGCATTTTATAGAGAAAAACATATTTTTCAAATGGGTAGTATATGTAGTTGAATGTATTATTACTGGAGGAAGTATAGTAGTTACGCCGCTATTAATTATAAAAACTATAACGGGGACAAAACAAGAGGCCTTTGTGAACGCTTACATATTAGACTCATTACAGCAATCAAATATAGGAAAGGCTATAACAGCCTCTATATCATCATCTATTGTTATTCTGGTATTTATGTATATTATGGATTTGCAATATGGTGGAGTTAATAATGTTTTGTCTGATGTAATGCAATCTTTTAGCGGAATAGCAGGCATAATAATTGTGTTAATGGGGATATATTTTATTGTTAAAAGCATAACTATAAAGAGGAAAAAGTAAAGGGGTAAAATATGAGTGGACCAAAACTTATGCACATAACAAATGATCCCAAAGTCATTGAGAGAATCAATAATCGATTGAATACTATTGGAAAACAAAATTATTTTTTTATTCAGATTCAGTCAATCAATACTGATATCCAAAATGAAATATCATGGGTTGAAAATTATGTAACAGAGACAATAAATAAAACTGTTATTCAGCAGGATAAAACAGAGTATTTACATAATTCACTTCTAAATATACAGAATAATTATTTGGCTAAACTGAATTCTCTTTTACTAAGCAAGGCAATAATAGATGAAAATTCTAGTGCGGAAATAAATAATATCATTGTTTCTATAATAAAAGAATTGCCAAGAGTCAAAAGGGAATTAATGAGAGATATACTAGATAAAATTGACTTGATAAAGAAAAATCTTCAAAAGGAGGAGTATGAGAAGCAACTAAAAATACAGAAAGAAAAAATAAACGAATACAATAATGAAGAAAGTGCAGCAGAAAATAGAAGCAAAACAATACGGACTAAGATATATGATTCTATAGCATATAATGATGATGTCAAGAATGATGTTGAGAATGACAATCTATCATCAGAAGAACAGGTGTTATTAAATACTATAAGAGAAGGAGTATCAGAACTAAAGAAAATGGATATTCTAACTCATGAAGATGAGAAGTATATAAAAATGATATTAGAGGATTTGGATAATATAGATAACGAAGAGAAATACTCTGTTTCAGCTAGAAAAAATATACTTGTAAGTATGGCTACATATTATAACATTCTAGAAAAGAATATATCCAATTCTTTATCTGATGCAATATTAAATGATGCTAAAAAGAAACAGATGTCAGTTCAATATCAATTTTTATGTGACTATCTTGAAATAGAGCCTCAAAAAAATATTGACAATATAAAAGAGGATAAGCTTGAAAATATAATAAATGATTTAACAAGTAAGGCATCTGATAAGGCATACAGAATGTATGTTGAAGATACAATTGGCAATATAATGAAAGAATATGGGTATGATAGTGTAGCATCATACAATGTAGGTGAAGATAAGAAAAATACAAGAATAGTATTCTCTAACAATGATATTAATGTTTGTTCTTCTGTAAGCAAAGATGCAGTAATGATTCAGGTCGTTGGAATAGGTGAAGATCAGCCGACAAAAGAAGAAATTCATAAGCAGGTAGAACAGCAGGGAGCATTATGTTCATTATATCCTCAAATAAAAGAGAAAATGGAAGAAAACAATATTCATATTATCAATGAGGATTGTGCACCGATATCAGAAGATTCGGTTATGAATATATCAATATCTAAAATGCCTAGTAAACGAAAGAAGAAATCTTATAATACTGGATTCGGAAGAAATGCAGACACTTCAAGAGGTTTTTATGAACAATATGGTCGTAAAGTAATGCACATTGATTCGTAAGATTATAGAGAAAGGACGATATTATGCAGTTTAGAGTATGTGATAAATGTGGCAAGAAAAATCCAGCGAATAGATTTACATGTATAGAATGTGATGCAGATATTTCCTTATTACCAATTAAAACGGAAAATGAAAAATTAAGTAGCATCAGATATTTTAAAATATGTCCAGTATGTAAGCACGAGGTAGACATAAAGAATGAACAGGAAAAAATTCGGCAATGTCCATATTGTGGGAATGATGCTATTAAAAGATTGACTGTGGACTCTGTTCAAAAACAAGAAATTAGTCAGGAGTTAACGGAAAATATTGAGTATGAAGAAGATACATATGATGGCAGTATATCAGCATTACGATTAATAAATCAAAGAGACGGGAAAGTTATTTTGATACCAAATGGAAAATATATGATAGGAGCTTATGGAGATATTGAAACAGATTATTTTTGGAATCTTAATTATGTAAGTGGACGACATGCTGTTATAGAAGTAACTAATAAAGAAGTCAGCATAATAGATAATAACAGTAAGAATTTTACGTACATAAATGGAAACAGGATATTTCCTAACAATAAAAACATATTGATTGATGGAGATGTGCTTACTTTGGCAGACCAAAAATTTGAGGTAAGTATATGCAGATAGATAGATTATTATATCCGGTTCATTCATTAGGACCAGGGAACAGACTTGTTATATGGGTAAGAGGATGTAAGAAAAGGTGCTTTAACTGTGCGAATCCTGAATTGCAGTTTTTTAATCCAAAGAGTGAAATATCTATGCCAATAATAAAAGATACGATATGTGAGATTGGTGAAAAATTTGATGGTATTACAATTACAGGTGGAGAGCCATTTTGTCAAGCTAAAGAGTTACTTGATTTAATTACATTTATATTGAAAATAACAGATGACATTCTAGTATTTACGGGGTATTCAAAAGATGAAATACATGAATTAAATAACGATGATGTCATAAAGTGTATAGAAAAAGCGGCAGTGGTGATATATGGGGAATATGTAGATGAACATAATGATAATTATACACCACTTGTTGCATCTTCTAATCAGGTGATGGAAATCTATAATCCTAAATTAAAAAATAAATATATGGATTATATAAAAAATGGCAGAACAATAGAAAATTTTTACTATAATAACAATTTAATATCTGTGGGAATACATAACACAAGGAGGAGAAGAGATGAAAATACCGAAGTGGATACGAGAGATTGAATGTTTCTCAAAAATAAAAAGCTGCCTTATTTTAGAAGGAAATATATATGATGAATATCCAATGTTCAATGAAGAAAAAACAGATTGTGACGATTTTTATGATTTAAATACATATATATATGAATATTATAAAAAATCTGGATATAGCATTTGCTATTATGATATGATTAATGGATTTTATAATAAGCAAAGACAGGCAGAATTGATGGATGTATTTGATAATATGTTGAATCAATATTCTGATGATGCATTTGAAGAACAGTATAATGAATATAAGACTAATCAAGATGAAAAGAGGACTGATGGTCAGATAGCAAATGCAATTGCTATTAATTATCTGGATGCAAGTGAAATAATTAAGACAACGTTAATAGAAAGTGAAAAACCTACAGTTTTTTGTGTTAATTATGCGTCAAGAATTCTAACAGAACCAAGTCATATGAGTGAACAGGAGAGAGCTGTATTTAGTAATTATTTGTATGCATCTATGAATGCAAAAAGCAATTATGGAAATGATGGCATTACAAGGCAAAACATATTAATACTGATTGTTGATAAAATCAATGATATTCCAACATGGTTCTATCTGGACAATCCATATGTGAAAAATATAATGATTACATTGCCAGATAAACATATAAGAAAATTGTATCTGGATTGTTATTACGATTATTTTATAGATGATGAAGAAAATGAAAAAAACATTCAACAGTTTATTGAGATGACGGATGGAATGAAGATATTGGATTTACGGGGAATACGTGAATTTAAAAGATTAAAAGAAGTAGAATCAGGGCAACTAAGTGATGTGATTTCTTTATATAAGTATGGAATTAAAGAGAATCCGTGGGATGATATTGAAAGAGAAAAACTCGAAAATAATAAAATTAAGGATAGAATAAAAGGTCAGGATGTTGCGGTTGAAAAGAGTATTTCCATCATAAAGAGAGCAAAGACGGGCTTTTCTGGATTACAGCATTCTTCCGCATCTAAACCTAAGGGTATTCTGTTTTTTGCTGGACCAACAGGTACGGGTAAAACGGAGTTGGCTAAAGCAATAGCAGAATTATTGTTTGGAGATGAAAGTGCCTGTAGAAGATTTGACATGAGTGAGTATTCAGAAAGCCACTCAGCTCAAAAGTTATTTGGAGCACCTCCAGGTTATGTAGGATATGAAGCTGGCGGACAATTAACTAACACAATAAAAGAGCATCCATTTTCCTTGCTATTATTTGATGAGGTTGAAAAGGCATCACCTACTATATGGGATAAATTTTTGCAGATACTTGAAGATGGAAGAATGACAGATGGACAGGGTAATACAGTTTATTTTTCAGAGTGTTTAATTGTATTTACGAGTAATTTGGGAATATATCAAGATGTTGGTGGTGTGAAAAAAAGAGTTGTCGATATGAATATGTCATATAATGAGTTGAATAAAGTTGTAACTAAGGGAATTCAAGATTATTTCTTTAGTAAAGGAAAACCAGAGGTGTTAAACAGAATAGGTAAAAATCTTATAGTATTTAACTTTATACAACCAGATGCGGCAAAGGAAATACTGTTATCTCAAATTAATAAAATATGTAAGGCAATTTACAGTATGAAAAAGATAAGCATTAAGTTTGGAAATGATGCTGTGAAAGAAAAATTATATAAAAAGGTACTTACAAATCTTGAAGAAGGCGGCAGGGGTGTAGGGAATATAGTTGAAGAGTATTTTACAACGCCTTTATCAACATATGTTTTTGACAACAGAGTCGAAAATGGTCAGACAATAACTATTGAAGATATTACTGGCTTAAATTCTGAAGAATCTGAATTAGAAATGCCTAGAATTATAGCGAGCCTAGAAAGGATTTAATTATGATAGAATATGTGGCATTAGTAGACAAAGGATTGATACATGCTACCTGTGATGATTCAATATTGATTGGACATAACATTATTAGTAATGGAAAGTTTATAGGACATGATGATAAAGATGAAGGAGTGTTTGCTGTAGCAGATGGTGTAGGAAGTCAGCCTTTTAGTGAGTTAGCTTCCAGAGAGATTTTAAGAAGTATTTCAGAATGTAATGCAAGGAATAAAGAAGAAATAATAAATTGTGTAGAAAAAGGTAATTGCGAAATATTAGCAATAAGAGATCAAAAAAAATTGTTTCCCAATATTAGCAGTACATTGTGTATTGCTACATTATTAGAAGATGAAATTACTACATATAATTTAGGAAACAGCAGAGCATATAGATTTCGAGATGGAGTATTGTTACAGTTAACAAAGGATCAGACAAAAGTACAACAATTATATGATATGGGCTTAATTAGTGAAAATCAAATATACTCGCATCCAGAAAAAAATATAATTAGCGGATATGTTGGCTGCGATGGGTTTGATTCTAAGAGAATCGATGTTATTACTCATAGAGAGAGGTTTCGTAGAAATGATATGTTAATGCTATGTTCAGATGGAGTTTCAGATTACATAAATATTGATGAAATAGAAAATGCTTTAATTATGGATGGTGAATTAAGCAAAAAGGCAGATGCCATAATAGATAAAATATACTCTAATGGAGCGGGAGATAACATATCATTAATTCTTGTCAACAAACTATAAGAAAGGGGTGCTTAAATTGGAGGGAAGAACAACAGGTACATTACCAACAGATAGACAAACGGGTACGTTACCAACAGATAGGCAAACAGGAACATTACCAATGGATAGACAGACGGGAACTCTGCCAATAGACAGACAAACAGAAACATTATCTATTGATAAACCAGAAAATGAGTTGAATCATACACTACGAAAGACAGAATATTCAATAAAAACTGATAATTCATATCAAAAGGAACATATATATGAATTATCGGTAGGAGAGAGAATAAAAGGTAATAATAGTAATTATATAATAACAGAAGCATTTAGCTATGGTGGTCAGGCAGAAATATATAAGGTAGAAAATGATATAGGGAAAAAGTATATTGCTAAAATATATAAATTAAATGAAGAAAACAAATACTCTGACGCTATAGTACAATTTCTATCAAAAAACACAAAACAAGGAATTATTAGATTAGTAGATTACGGAATATATAAAAATAGGTACTTCTATATATTTCCAATTTATGAGAAGGGGAGTATTAACCAATACAAACTGAATTTCTCTAGCAATGAAGTTCGTTTGAACAAATATATAAGAATTTTAAATGAAGCGTTAAATTGTATTCATGAAGCAGGATTTATTCACTCTGATATTAAACCTAACAATATTTTGTGGGATGAAGATAATGATATTCCTGTAATATCAGATTTTGGTTCTGTTACCTTAGGAAATGAAAATCTTTCCGACAGTCGTTCTATTACAGTTGCGGCAGATAAGAATACTGAGGGATATTTAGCACCAGATGCGGCAGTTTATGCTGCAGTAAAAGGAAATGCAGATAGAAAATCAAGAATAATTGTGGCGAGGAAAACAGATTATTTTGCATTAGGTATTTCTTTGTGTGAGATGTATGTAAATGAACCGGGATTTAAGTTATTTAAGGATAACGCTGACTTAGTATTAAAGTTAAATGATAATAATGTTGTTTATCCAAGGGAAGTAGAGAATAATAAAAGATTCTTTAATTTAATACAGGCTTTAATCACATATGATCCTAATGTTAGAGCAGGATATAAAGAAATCTGTGATTGGCTTGATGGAAAAACACTAGAGATATATAACACAAAAAATAGTACTGCTGCATTTAAACATTATTTTATTGATACTGAATATACAACACCTCATGATTTGGCAGTCGCATATGCGCAAAGAGATTGGAATGCTACTATAAAAGATGTATTTAGGCAGACCTTATATAATGCGTTTGAAAAGTATGATGAGAAAATATATTCTAAAATATTAGATTTGAGAGAAGCAAATCAGAGTGTAGAAGAAAGACCTGTTTCTGCATTTAAAATAGTATGTAATATTGCACCGGATATAGATTTTTTCTGGAATGGTAAAATATATCATGATAATGCAGAATTAGCTCAAGATTTATATAAATCAGTTGAAGAAGATAATAATATATTTGAGCCACTTTTTTCGAGCAAAGCATTAAGGGTGTTTTATGAGGTAAATGAAAAAAGAAGAATAAATATTGAGGCAATAGATGATGTATTAAGAGTATCAGAAGAGTCTTTGGAAAGAGCACAATTATATTACGCAGAGTTACTTTCACCAGGTATTCTAATCAGTAAATTTACAAACGGAGCTTGTAATTGCTTAAGTGATTTTGTTGATGTAATTATAAAGAATCTTAATGAATCAGGCTTTGATAAAGCAATAAATTACAGGCAGAATAAGCAGGATTCAGAAAATGATATATCAAAGTATGCAACAAAATGCTTCGATGGAGAAGAAATAAATTCACTTCTTATAAGGAATGGATTAGGGCTGAATCTGGTGGATACTAAGGCAAAATATAGTCAGGACAAAGTCTTTTTTCCGATAATCAGATTTCTGGAGACAATATACGACCTATCAGAGAATAAAGCTGTTATTAATGGGATTAAAGATTCATTTTATTACAAATATTATATGTCTATTGTTAATGAAATTGATAATTATATTTTTAAAGGTAAGGCAACTTCTATAAGAGACAGAGTATTAGAAATAACTAGCAAAATTAATAAATATGATGAGACTACACAGTTTTTTGTAAAATGCATTCATTTTTTTGATGATATGCAGGAACAGTTAGATTATTTCACATTAGGTAATACTACGGGAATAGTGTTTTTACAGGAGACAGTTGTGTCAGATGGAAAAATGTATAACCCCTATTCAAGTTATATCATGCCTAAGTCTAAAGAATATGAATTAGTTAAAACAGAAGATGGAGAATATCTTCCTAAAGTTATTTCAGAAAAAATGATTGCGGAGAGATACCTGACATCTGTACATCAACAAACTGATAGAAAAGAGATACTTGATTATGTTTATAAGAGTAATTTAAAAAAACTTGAGCAGTTTAAAGAAAATTTTGATAAATATGCTCATGTTGAAGAGAAGAAAAAACCCAATTGTATTAGAACAATAATATTATTAGGAATAACTTTATTGAATTTGTGGTGTATTATTACACTCCTGTTGGATTTAATGAAATACATATACTATAAAAATACATATAATTATGAAATCAATGTATGGATATGGGGAGCTTTGTTAGTGATATTTCCTTTAATAATTGGGATTATTAGCTTTTTTAGATTTAAATATGAATTAAATAGTTATAAAAAGAAAAAAGGTCAACATAAATTAATTAAACAAGAATTGCTAATTAATTATAGTATTGAAGAAATTCAAAAAAATATTGAAAGTAAATCGTATAACAGTTTATCTGATACAACTTATAAATTTATCCGTTATTCTCAAAAGGATATTTCAGTTTATATGAATGATTTAATGGGAAAAGGAATTCAGACCACATTCTATCAATTAGATAGTACGCCAATCAAATCTTACATAGTACTTATTTTTTTTACATTGCTTGTTTTAGTTGCTACAAGGAGTTGGAACAAAGTCCAAACAGATAAGATAAAATTATTTAATTATACGAGGATATTATTAGGTGATAATTTACCTGGCAAAGATGAATTATATAATGGAGTGAAAGATATACTTAAAGTGGATTCGTTAAATTTGAGGGAAGAATGGAATGAATCTTATAGTAAATTAATGGCAATTCAAGAAGATTGTTTATTACATGATGATTATGAACGGCTAAGTGGTTATTTGCCAGTGTATAAATTATTTAGTGAGGGAGGAAATAATTTAAAACCATTGTTGGATGCCGACTATTATGAAATAATTGAATCTAATGAGGATGTTAAGACAAAGTTAACAGCACATTCTGTATATGATTATTACAAAGAAAAAATAAATGGTGAATTTTCAGATGAGGTTGTATTTAAAGTATATTATGATGCAGGAGTATATCATATATCAGTTAGTTATAAAATCAGTTATGAGAGAAGAAATGAAAGAAAAGATTTCAGTGTTTCAACAGCAACTCCAAATAAGGAGATAAATGAAAAGGTATATAAAAATGAGGATAACTTTACTGAGTATGAATTGACTAAAGATGAATGGACATTTGAAACTGTATATGATATGTTAAAACAAAATTGATAATTATATTCAATGTGTAGAAAATGTGGATATCGTAAAATAAGAGAAGGAGACGGTGTATGTTGAGGAAGTTCACCGTTCTCCTTTTTATTTTCTTTTAATCTGCAATGTATTAATAAAAATACATAATTTATTAAAATGTGACAAATAATGCTGGACAATTTGTTAAAAAATTGTTAATATATAAACATAATAAAGCGAACGATAATTTAATATATGAAAATCAATACATTTTAGTTAATATAATAAATATTTCTATATCTGGGGAATGTTTATTATTAGAATCTGAGAGGGTAGAATATGGAGAAATATATTGGAAAATCAGTATATAAGGGTACTGCTATCGGACCAGTTAATGTTCTAAAGAAAAGTGAAAGTCTGATTAAGCGTGTACATGTTGAGAATGTTGATGAAGAATTAAGACGTCTGGACAAAGCTAAAGAAAAGACGCTTCAACAGCTTGCCAGACTGTATGATAAGGCATTAAAGGAGGTTGGTAAAGTCAATGCAGAGATATTTGAAGTGCATCAGATAATGCTTGAAGATGAAGATTATCAGGATGCTATTCATAATATGATATGCAATGAGAATGTTAATGCAGAATATGCGGTGTCAATAACAGGAGATAATTTTGCTGACATGTTTGCCAATATGGATGATGATTATATGAGGGCACGTTCAGCGGATGTAAAGGATATATCTAATCGTCTGGTGAGTAATTTGAGTGGTGAAGAGCAGCCTGACTGGGAAAACACAGAGCCATCAATTATTGTGGCAGATGATTTGACACCGAGTGAAACTGTACAGATGGATAAGAATAAGATTTTAGCATTTGTGCTTGTACATGGTTCGGCTAATTCCCATACAGCAATTCTTGCAAGAATGATGAATATTCCAGCATTAATTGGTGTACCAATTGAGTTAGAGTCCTTACACAATGGAGTTAATGCAATTGTAGACGGTCAGGATGGAATTTTCTACCTGAATCCGGATGAGAATCAGATAGCACAGGCTAAGGAAGCCCAGCAGAAGGAACAGGAACAGAAAAAGCTGCTTGCTAATTATAAAGGAAGAGAGTCAGTCACAAAGAGTGGCAGAAAGATTAACCTTTATGCGAACATTGGAAATGTATCTGATGTTGCTTATGTATTAGAAAATGATGCTGAAGGAATAGGATTATTCAGAAGTGAGTTTCTGTATCTTGGAAGAGATGAACTTCCGGACGAAACAGAACAGTTTAATGCATATCGTCAGGTATTACAGATGATGGCTGATAAAAAAGTAGTTATTCGTACACTTGATATTGGAGCAGATAAAAAAGCAGATTATCTTGGTCTTGGCAAGGAGGATAATCCTGCGCTGGGTTATCGTGCCATAAGAATATGTCTGGAACAGCCGGATATATTCAAAACACAGTTGAGAGCATTATTAAGAGCTGCTAAATATGGTAATTTATCTATAATGTATCCAATGATTATTTCTGTAGAAGAAGTTGTAAGTATTAAGAAGATTGTTGCTGAGGTGGCAGAGGAACTGGAGAATGAGAATATTCCATATGAGATTCCAGAGCAGGGAATTATGATAGAGACACCGGCGGCAGTTATGCTAAGTGAGGAACTGGCAGAGCTTGTAGATTTCTTTAGTATAGGCACTAATGACCTTACACAGTATACACTTGCAATTGACAGGCAGAATAACAGACTGGACAGATTTTATAATCCGCATCACGAGGCAGTTCTCAGGATGATTGAGATGACCGTGCAGGGTGCACATAAGCATGGTAAATGGGTAGGAATCTGCGGAGAACTTGGAGCAGATACTACTCTTACAGAGAGATTTATTAAGATGGGTATAGATGAGCTTAGTGTATCGCCATCAATGGTACTTGGTGTTCGTAGCAGAATATGTGAAATGGAGTGATAAGTGATGAAAATATATAAAGCAAAAGATTATGCTGATATGAGTAGAAAGGCAGCTAATATTATATCAGCACAGATTATTATGAAGCCGGAATGTGTACTTGGACTTGCGACTGGTTCAACGCCAGTTGGGTTATATAAGCAGTTAGTAGAATGGTATAAAAAAGGTGACTTGGATTTTTCAGCAGTTAAGACTATTAATCTTGATGAGTATAAGGGACTCAGTCAGGACAATGATCAGAGTTATTATTATTTTATGCATAAGAATTTATTTGATAATGTGAATATATCAGTTGATAATACTCATATTCCTAATGGAATGGAGCAGGATTCGGAAAAAGAATGTAACAGATATTCTGAACTGATTAAGTCTCTTGGTGGTATTGATTTACAACTTCTTGGAATAGGTCATAATGGACACATAGGATTTAATGAACCATCAGATTCATTTGAAAAACAGGTTCATTGTGTTGATTTAACAGAATCTACAATAGAAGCTAATAAGAGGTTTTTTGAATCAGCAGAAGATGTTCCAAGACAGGCATACACAATGGGAATCAAGACAATAATGCAGGCAAAGAAGATTCTGGTTGTTGCAAGTGGAGAAGATAAAGCACAGATTGTGAAAGAAGCCTTTTTTGGACATATTACACCATATGTTCCTGCATCAGTTCTGCAGCTGCATAATGATGTAACACTGGTAGCAGATGAAGCAGCTCTTAGTAAGATTTATTAAAGCATATTAACTTGGTGAATAGAAAGTTGTGAAGATATGATTATAAAGAATGCTGATGTTTATACACAGGATAATGTATTTGTTAAGGGGGATGTCGTTGTAGATAACGGTACATTCACCAAAGTGCTGGAAGCCCCTGATTATGTTGGCAATGAAGTTGTAGATGCTACAGGACTTAAGATGATTCCCGGACTTGTTGATATTCACTTTCATGGATGCAAAGGCGCAGATATGTGTGATGGAACTAAAGAGGCACTTGATATAATTTCGCGGTATGAGGCTTCTGTCGGAGTGACGAGTATATGTCCGGCAACCATGACGATAGCTAAGGAAGAACTTGTTGAAGTTATGAAGAATGCTGGAGAGTATTTATATAATGGTGGAGCCCATCTGGTAGGAATTAATATGGAGGGACCTTTTATAAGTCCACAAAAAAAGGGTGCACAGGCAGCAGAGAATATTATGCATTGTAATTATGAGTATTTCTGTGAACTCCAGAAAGCTGCACATGATTTAATAAAGATTGTTGATATTGCACCAGAAGAGCCGGGTGCGATGAATTTCATAGATAAAGTAAAAGATAATGTTGTGGTGTCGATTGCTCATACAGCAGCGGATTATGATACTGCGATGGAGGCAATTCAACATGGTGCAACTCATGCAACACATTTATACAATGCAATGCCCCCTATGAATCATAGAAAGCCTGGTGTTATAGGTGCAATAAGAGATTCATATCAATGTCATGCAGAACTGATATGTGATGGAGTTCATATTCATCCATCAGTAATACGGGCAACATTTGCCATGTTGGGTGCGGGACGCATAATACTAATCAGTGACAGCATGAGAGCAACAGGATTAGAGGATGGCGAATATACTCTTGGAGGACAGCCTGTAGTGGTAAAAGGTAATCTGGCAACCTTACATGATGGAACAATTGCCGGCTCAGCAACTAATTTAATGGATTGTCTTCGATATGTCGTTAAAAAAGCAGGGATTTCATTAGAAACAGCTGTTATGTGTGCAACAGAGAATCCGGCAAAGGAAATTGGTATATATGATAAAGTCGGAAGTATTTCTGTAGGAAAACAAGCAGATTTCGTGCTTATTGATGATGAATTGAATATTAAGAGAGTATATATTGATGGAAAGGAGATAATATGCTAGGTTTTTTCAAAGGAAAGTCAAAGGATAATATTATTTATTCTCCATGTAAAGGAAAAGTGGTGCCAATTACTGAAGTTTCAGATCCAACATTTTCAGAAAAGGTTCTTGGAGATGGATTTGCAGTAATTCCTTCTGAAGGAAAGATATATGCTCCGGCAGATGGTGAGATTTCAATGGTGTTTGATACTCTTCATGCTGTGACAATGACAACCAGTCAGGGAACGGAATTACTGATACATATTGGGCTAGATACGGTAACGCTCAAGGGAGAACCATTTATTTCACATGTTTCAGGTGGTCAGCAGGTAAAAAAGGGTGATTTACTTTTAGAGGCTGATCTTGAAAAAATAAAGTCGGCAGGATTGGATACGATTACACCAGTCCTTATATGCAATACCGACGATTATAATAAAATTAATCTAATAAAGGAGGGTGAGGTATCTATTGATGATGAAGTCCTGAAAATATCATAATTACTCAGGATTTCACAATGTGCGTGATTGGGATTACCCCGATTAATAATGATGTAAAGGAGGAGAAAAGTATGAAATTTCTTCAAAAACTGGGAAAAGCGTTAATGCTTCCTGTGGCAGTACTGCCTATATGTGGTATCCTTATGGGTATCGGTTATATGCTGTGTCCAGAAACTATGCAGGGTGGAGATATTAAGGGCGCAGCTGATATGATTGGTCTGTTTCTTGTAAAAGCTGGTGGAGCTTTAATTGATAACATGGCAATCCTTTTTGTAATTGGTGTCGGTGTAGGTATGTCAGATAAAAATGATGGTACCGGAGGAATTGCGGCACTTGCTTCGTGGCTTATGATGACAACACTTCTTTCTACAAAGTTTGTTACAGTAATTATACCTTCTATAGCAGACAGTGCAACTAAAACTCTTGCATTTAACAAGATTGAGAATCCATTTATTGGTATTCTTGCTGGTATAATCGGTGCTATGTGTTATAACAAGTTTAAAGATACAAAATTACCAAACTGGTTATCTTTCTTTAGTGGAAAACGATGCGTAGCAATTGTTTCAGGAGTAGTATCAATTCTTGTATCTGTTGTTTTATTATTTGTATGGCCATTACTGTTCGGCGCATTAGTAAGCGTTGGTAAGGCAATTGTAAAGCTTGATATTGTTGGTGCAGGTATCTATGCATTCTTGAACAGATTGTTAATTCCTACCGGATTACACCATGCGTTGAACAACGTATTCTGGTTTGATACTATCGGACTTGGAGATTTACAGCACTTCTGGGCAGGACAAACATCAAGTGATGTTTCATGGAGTCTTGGAATGTATATGTCAGGCTTCTTCCCATGTATGATGTTTGGTATTCCAGGTGCAGCTTTAGCTATGATTAAATGTGCAAAGCCAGCTAAGAAAAAAGTAGCTATAGGACTTGTTGCTTCTGCAGCATTATGTGCATTTATCTGTGGTGTTACAGAACCATTTGAATTTGGTTTCATGTTCCTTGCTCCTGGACTCTATGTTATCTATGCCCTTCTTTATGGTATATTTACAATGATTACAGTTGCATTAGGCTTCAGAGCAGGATTTAGTTTCTCAGCAGGTGCTACTGACCTGTTATTCTCATCATCTCTTCCGGCAGCACAGAAGACATGGTTGATAATTCCTCTTGGTATAGCAGCATTCTTCGTATTCTATTTCGTATTCTTATTTGCCATTAAGAAATGGGATTTAAAGACTCCTGGCAGAGAAGATGATGATATAGAAGCAGAAAAGAAAGTTGAACTTGCAAGTGACGATTATACAACAATTGCAAAGACAATTCTTGAAGGCTGTGGCGGAAAAGAGAATATTGCAAGCATAGATAATTGTATTACAAGACTGAGACTTGAAGTAAAGGATATTACCCTTGTTAATGATAAGGTTATTAAATCAGCTGGTGTTGCTGGTGTTATGAAACCTGGAAAGACATCTGTACAGGTTATTATAGGAACTAAGGTACAGTTTGTTGCAGATGCATTTTCTAAGCTTTGTGAATAATTAAAATGTAAAAATAAAGATAATAAAAAAATCCCCGGTAAGACTGCCAGAACAGCAGCTTATCGGGGATTATTTCATGTATTACTTTACCATGCTTAAAAATTCTTCATCAGATATCTTAGAATTCATTACAGCATTCTTAATTGCAGCGGACATAACGCGGGCAGCAAGTGTTCCTGCGAAGTTGATATCAACATGTACTGCTTCACTGTCGCCTCGTTTGGCAGTGCTTGCAGCATATATTGTATCTCCGTCTGCCATTGTGCCGACCGGATTAATGCAGCGTGCATACGCATTTCTTGCCATAGATGCAATCTTGTTAAGTTCAGCCTTGTTAAATGCAGCGTTAGTTATAACCGCACCGATTGTTGTGTTGCCTGTGAACATATCGCGAGGTGCCATGAACTGATAGAGTGCTTCTTCACAGCTTATATACTCTGTTCTGTCAGCGTTCTTAAGTCCGGAAAGCTTTTTACCGGTTTCATAATCTGATATATCGCCAAGTGCATTTACAACAACAATTGCTGTCATTATAAATGTGCCGGCTTTCACTGAATATATTCCAAGCCCGGATTTTTCAGCCTGCTTCATTCCCATAATCTTGCCGACAGTTGCACCTGTTCCGGCACCGATACAGCCCTGAATGGGTTCGCTGCTATCCGAATTGGCAGCGGTGGAAGCATCAGTATTGACAACACCGGCCTTCATAAGTGCCTGAATGCAAGCCTCATATCCCATAGTACTGTCCGGGCGTACTTTAGAGCTTCCATATCCAAGATCAAATATGCATGACTGGCATACAAGCGGAACAAGTGAAACGCCTGTGTTATATCCTATACCATGTTCTTCAAGACATGTCATAACTCCGTCAGATGCGGCAAGACCGTATGCTGAACCGCCTGACAGCACGATGGCATTAATCGGATTGTCAGCAGTCATAGGCATAGTAAGAGGTGTTTCTCTTGATGCCGGACCGCCACCGCTAATGTCACAGCCTGCTGTAGCTCCGTCTGGAAAATATATAACAGTTACACCTGTGCCAGCTTCCTTATTGGAAGCATGACCTAATCTAAAATCATTAATATCATTAACTGAAATCTCTGTAAACAAAACTAATCCTCCGTTGATTAATGTCCGATTTATTCAATCAAAGTGACTGGTTAATTCTGGTTAAGCTTAAGTGCAGCATATAATGCACGGGAAACCACACTGGCAACAATAAAGCAGATACCTGCTTCTATAAGTCCCTGAACACCAACAAATAATACTACGAATATAAGTGGGTTCTTAGCTCCGAGTGCAGTAACGAAGGCCTGTACATAATCTGTATTATAGAAGAAGAGAACAAGTGAACTCATGAATAATAAAGTATTAAGTAAAGGACAGCAAAGACTTGCTATATAATAAGAAAATTTCTTAACTCCCTTAATACTATGAAGTCCCTTGAATATAAGTCCTGTAAGGAAGCCTTCAAGAGTTCTTGTTACTACTGTTGTTACAAATGTACCAAATGGATTAATTCCGAGAAGAACAGTTCCCATTGCGCCTCCAACGAAGCACTGATAAAAGCTTGTAAGTCCGAATGCCAGACCACATATTAAACCGCCGACAGGTCCTAAGATGATAGCACCTACAGCCACAGGAACAGTTAAAAGGGTGATAGAAAGTCCAGGGGTACGGATGTAGCCTAATGGGGTCAGTGACATAACGAGTATGACCGCAACCATAAGTGCCAGCTCCACCATGTACTTAGTGTTGAACTTCGTTGCAGAAGTTCGAGTTGCATTGATAGTATTCATATTGTCTCCTTTGCGGAAAGGTATGCAGCCCTTCCGGCTTGTTAAGATACATCTCCGAAAAACGGATGACGTTCGCGCGTATAATAACATATATATTGTTATTATTCAAACATTCTTTATAAATTATTTATAAAAATACATTTGACATTAATTTACTATGATGAAAATCGGTGTTAATATAAGAAACGCTTATTTATTATTGAAAGCAGATTTTTGAAAATATTTATCAATAAAGATGGGAGAGTGTTTATGAGCAGAATTATTAAAAATGTGCTGCCATACTGGAAGTCGATAGTGCTGGTATTTGCACTGCTTATTGTTCAGGCAGTGTGTGACTTGTCGCTTCCTGCGTATACTTCAGATATCATTGATACAGGTATACAGAATGGAGGCATAGAGCATACTGTGCCAGAAAAGATTACTAAGGAAGAATTTGACACTGCGAAGCTTTTTATGACAGAGGAAGAAGCACAGCTGTGGGAACAGTCGTATTCTTATAATGAAGATGATAATGTCTATGAATTAAGTGTCAAAGGTTCTAAGAACAAGACTGATTTAGACGACACACTTTTTACAGCACTTATAATTAACAACCAGATGTCTTCAGTGACTGAAAGTGCATTCAAAAGCCGTATGGCAGAGCAGATGCATGTAAGTGAAGAACAGCTTGCAAATGTTTCGGTAGAAGATATTGGAAAATCTATGGGTGTGGAACTCATTACATTTACACAGATGATGGAAGATTCGGATGGTAATGAGGTTGAAACTATATGTGTGGATATGAGACAGATAGTGAAGGCAATGTATAGTGCAGGGGCTATGAGTAAAGACGATATCCTTTCTATGCGAAGCGAATTCCAGAAGACTATTGATACCATGGGAAAGACTCTTGTTTCGTCTATGGGCGTTGCTTATGCAAAGAGCATGGATGCCAAGGCAGGAATGGACATGGATTCTATCCAGACTAAGTATCTGTGGGCAGCTGGTCTTAAGATGGTTGCCATGGCACTTCTTATGGCGGTTACTTCTGTATGTATAGGCTTCCTTGCATCAAGAGTTGGTGCAGGCGTTGCAAGAGATATGAGAGGAAAACTGTATTCTAATGTCATGGGATTCTCTAATGCTGAGATGGACAAATTCTCTACAGCATCACTTATCACAAGAACAACTAATGATGTACAGCAGGTTCAGATGGTTACGGTTATTATGCTGAGAATGATTCTGTATGCACCAATTCTTGGTGTTGGAGGAATTATAAAGGTTGTTGGAACGGGAGCCGGCATGGGCTGGGTTATAGTTATGGCTGTTGCGGTTATCATTGCATTTGTAATGCTTCTTATGGTAATTGCGATGCCTAAGTTTAAGCTTATGCAGAAGCTGGTAGATAATGTCAATCTTGTATCCAGAGAGATTCTTACAGGTCTTTCTGTAATAAGAGCCTTTGGAAGAGAGAAGAAGGAAGAGGAAAGATTTGATGAAGCTAATAAGAAGCTTACTAAGACAATGCTCTTTACTAACAGAACAATGACATTCATGATGCCAAGCATGATGTTTATCATGAATGGTTTGTCAGTTCTTATCGTGTGGGTTGCCGCACACAGAATTGATGCCGGAGTTATGCAGGTAGGTTCTATGACTGCATTTATAACATATTCGATGCTCATAGTTATGTCATTCCTTATGCTTACAATGATGTCTGTAATGCTTCCAAGAGCGATGGTTGCAGCTGACCGTATAGATGAAGTTATTAATACACATTCTTCAATAGAAGACTCTGAGAATCCTGAGACAATTGAGTCTGCAAAGGGTGTAGTTGAGTTTAATCATGTAAATTTCATGTATCCGGGTGCTAAAGCGAACGCACTTGAGGATATTACATTTAAAGCAGAGCCGGGTAAGACTACAGCAATTATAGGAAGTACGGGCTGTGGAAAGTCAACGCTCGTTAATCTTATTCCAAGATTGTATGATGTTACAGGAGGAAGCATTACTATTGATGGTCATGATATAAGAAATATCTCTATGCATGACTTAAGAAGTGAGCTTGGTTACGTGCCTCAGAAGGGAATGCTTTTCTCTGGTACTATTGCAAGTAACTTAAGATTCGGTAATCCTGATGCAAGCGATGAAGATGTCGTTAAGGCAGCACAGATTGCACAGGCAACTGAGTTCATTGATAATAAGGCTGAGAAGTATGACAGTCCTATAGCACAGGGCGGTACTAATGTTTCAGGCGGTCAGAAGCAGAGACTTTCGATTGCAAGAGCAATAGCAAAGCACCCAAGAGTGTTTATATTTGATGACAGTTTTTCAGCACTTGATTTAAAGACTGACGCAATTCTTCGTAAGGAGCTTGCTGCAAATGTGTCTGATGCCACTGTTATTATTGTAGCTCAGCGAATCAGCACAATCCTTCATGCAGATCAGATTCTTGTTATGGATGATGGTAAGATTGTTGGCAAGGGAACGCATGAAGAACTTATGAAGACATGTGAGACATATCAGCAGATTGCAAGTTCACAGCTTTCTGCTAAAGAGCTTGGAAAGGAGGCCTAGTCAGTATGGAAGATAATAAAAATATCAAAATGCCACCGAAAAGAAGAATGGGACCTCCGGGAAGAGGAATGGCACCTGTTGAGAAAGCCAAGGATTTCAAAGGATCAATAGGAAAGCTTATAAGATATATTGGAAGCTATAAGATTGCGATAATATTTGTTGCAGTTATGGCTGTATGTTCAACAGTATTTTCTGTTATAGGGCCAAAGGTTCTTGGTAAGGCAACTACAGCTCTGTCAGAAGGTCTTGTAAAGAAAATCGGCGGAACTGGCGGAATTGACTTTGGAAAGATTGGAACAATTCTTATATTCGTGCTTTGTCTGTATGCCGCAAGTGCAGTATTTAATTTTGTACAGGGCTGGATAATGACAGGCATTACACAGAAGGTCTGCTACAGATTAAGAAAAGAAATCAGTGAGAAAATCAACCGTATGCCAATGAAGTATTTCGAGAGCAGGACATATGGTGAGGTGTTATCAAGAATTACTAACGATGTTGATACGCTTGGAATGGGACTTAACCAGAGTATTACAACAATCATTACATCTTTAACTACTATGATTGGTGTTCTTGTCATGATGTTAAGCATTTCACCACTTATGACACTTATTGCGGTTATAATTCTGCCAATATCAGTCGGACTTGTTTCATTTGTTGTTAAGAAGTCACAGGGATATTTCAAAACACAGCAGGAGTATCTTGGACATATTAACGGACAGATTGAGGAAACTTATGGCGGACATATGATTGTTAAATCATTTAACAAAGAAAAGGATATGGTTGATTCATTTAACAAGACTAATGATGTCCTTTATGTTTCAGCATGGAAGTCACAGTTCCTTTCAGGAATGATGCAGCCAATCATGATGTTTGTAGGTAACTTAGGTTACGCATGTGTTGCATTAACCGGCGGTCTTCTTGCTATTAAAAATGTTATAACAATCGGTGATATTCAGGCATTTATCCAGTATGTGAAGAATTTCACACAGCCAATCCAGCAGATTGCTCAGGTTATCAATCAGGTACAGTCTATGGCAGCAGCTTCTGAGAGAGTATTTGAATTTCTTGATGAAGAAGAGGAAGACCAGACTGTTAAGAATCCTGTTTCTACAGAAGGAATTAAGGGCGAGGTTGATTTCGAGCATGTAAGATTCGGATATAATGAGAATCAGACTATCATCAAGAATTTCAGTGTAAATGTTAAGCCTGGACAGAAGGTTGCTATCGTAGGACCGACAGGTGCAGGTAAGACCACTATTGTTAAGCTGCTTATGCGATTCTATGATGTTAATGATGGAGCTATTCTTGTTGACGGACATAATGTTAAGGATTTCAACAGAAGAGAACTAAGAGATGCATTTGGAATGGTTCTTCAGGATACATGGCTCTATAAAGGTACAATTATGGAAAATATCAGATACGGAAAGCTTGACGCAACTGATGAAGAGGTTATTGCAGCAGCTAAGGCAGCTAATGCACATCACTTTATTGAGACACTTCCGGGTGGCTATGATTGTGAGCTTAACGAGGACGCAAGCAATGTTTCACAGGGACAGAAGCAGCTCCTTACAATTGCAAGAGCAATCCTTGCAGATAATCCAATTCTTATCCTTGATGAAGCAACATCTTCTGTTGATACAAGAACAGAGGAGAGAATCCAGAAGGCTATGGATAATCTGATGAAGGGCAGAACAAGCTTTGTTATTGCACACAGACTTTCAACTATTAAAGACGCTGATGTGATTCTTGTTATGAAGGATGGAGATATCGTTGAGCAGGGAACTCATGATGAGCTGCTTGCGAAGAATGGTTTCTATGCTGACCTTTATAATTCACAGTTTGAGCAGGCTTCTTAGATTGATAATATATATGTTAAGAGAAACGGCAGGAAGAAATTTCTGTCGTTTTTTTAAACATTTTGATATAATAAAATTATTAATTAGTTAAGTGAAGAGGATAATGCATGAATATATTAATATGTGATGATGATAAGCTTTATATTGATATGATAAGAAAATATGTGGATGAATTCTTTGCTGATCATAAGATAACGGATTATAAGGTTTATGAATATAACAGTGGTGATGAAGCAGCTAAGAATAATGAAAAGATTGATATTGCATTTCTTGATGTTGAGATGGACGGAATTAATGGAATTGAAGCTGGCAAATGTTTAAGAAATAATAACAAGAATATTGTGTTATTCATAATAACTTCGTATATGGGCTATCTTGATGATGCAATGGACGAGGGAGTTTTCAGGTATATTAATAAACCATTGGAAAGACCTGTGATTATGCGAGGTTTACATAAGGCATTATTATTATGTAGCAAGAGTCAGAGCAAGAAAATCAATATTGAATATAAGGGTGATAATGTAATTATTGAACAGAATTCGATTATATGCATAGAGTCACTGGTTAGAAAAAGATATATCAAAACAGATACGCAGTCGTACATAAGTCTCAAAAGTCTTTCTTATTGGCAGAGTGTTCTTGATGAGGATAAATTTTTTCTTGTCAATAAGTCTTTTATTGTTAATATAGAAAGAGTTGAGCGATTTACTGATAAGTATATTGAGCTTAAGGGCATTGAAGAGCCAATAGACTTATCAAGAGAAAAAAGAACTGCATTCAAGTAGAAAATGCTTCTGTATCTGGCAGGGCAGGAGTAGGTGGATATGGAGATTATAATCAGTTATGCATTTGCACATATTATAGAAGCTATAATATTGTGGATGAGTATGTCGCAGATGTATGAACATAGATATAAACAGTGGGTGACCGGCATTGCTATCATGGCAGGACATGCTGTGATGTTTGGCGTGTTTCTGACGGGGAATATATATTTTATTACTGCAATTAACAACTCAATGTATATTGTATTAATGGCGCTGCTGTTTAATGTGAGCAAAAGGTCGGCAGTGTTCTGGGCTTTGATTTATAATGCAATGATGGCTATTTCTGAGCAGTTGGTATTCTATGTGCTACAGTTTATAGTGGGTATCAGATATATTGAATTAAAGAATGCAATGTCTATTATTATTGTATTTTGTTTATGTAAAATCCTTTATTTCATATTAATTCAAATAATGGTAGTCATAAAGAACAAAAGCAGGAGTTCTGATAGTGGTGATATATCAATAGTTTTGCTGATGGTAACACTCGTAGCTTCACTTACAGTATTTATGACTTATTATATATTTGGAGTAGAAAGTAATGTTAATAGCAAAGAGACTATATGGGCAATAACAAGTTCAATAATATTAGTATCTTCGGACATATTGATTTTGTGGGTTAATATCAGGATTAATGAACGAAATGCTGAAAATCATAGAATTAAAGTTCAACTTGAACAGGAAAAGGCAGACGCAAGATATTATAAGCTTGAGAATGAGAAGAACGAAAGCCTTGAAATATTAAGACATGATATGAATAATCATCTTAATACAATGCTGGGTATGGAAACTAATAGTGATTTGAAGGATTATATAACTTCAATTATGGAACAATATAATATTAAGAAGAGAACAACATTTTCTAATAATAATGTACTAAACGGTTTAATAAGTGAATATAGCAGCAAATGTTATATGGAAAATATAGAATTTGTTGTGGATATACGACCGGGAACAATAGATGACATAGCTGCAACAGATATAGTGGCATTGTTTGGCAATATATTATCGAATGCATATGAAGCTGCGAAGCAATGTGAGGAAAATAGTGAAAAATATATTGAACTGGTTGTTAAGAGAAAGCATGAGACAACATTGATCAAATGCGTAAATTCATGTGCTGTTCCACCTAAAATAATAGGAGGAAATTTCATTTCAATTAAGAAGGATACTAACAGAAAACATGGATATGGAATGAAGAGCATAGATAAGATTGTCAATAAATATCATGGAAGCCACATTGAACAGTTTGATGAAAATGAATTTACAATATCAATAATGCTTATGATATAGAAAACAGGACGCTGTATGTGTGAATTAATAGTACAGCTTCCTGTTTTTTTCTGTCATACATGCAATATGTGAAATAAAGCAGAAAATAATTACAATTGATATGCAGCTTGCTATTCTATATAGGTGTAAGACAGTAGCTGCGATAATAATAATGTTAAAAACGGCCAGTATACCAATAAGGCATCGGTGATAATATTTTTTCTCTGAGTCTGATACTGAGTGATTAACAGATATTACAGGTCCTTTAATAATTAATTCCATATCAGCAATTACAAGTGCAATAAACATGTATAATGATGGCTTAATGAAGGAAGAAAGACATGCCATCACAATAAGTATTATGGCAGAAAAAATCAGGCATGCCGTAGAAGACTGACAATGATAACCACCACAATATTTTCTTATGAGCAAAAACGAAAATACTTCAATTAGTCCAATCGTTATATCATGAGTGGCTATACAATACGCTGTGAAAATAATTGTCGGATTAATAATCAATAATAAATATTGTATTGCGTATATGTATAAATCAATGTCATTATTCTCAAGTATACCTGATTTTATAAGCCATAAAGCTATGTGGCGAGAAAGTTTCTCTACCATTATCGTGTTTTCTTAAACTTCTTTAATGCTGCTGGCTCAACAGGCTGATTTAAATAGTAGCTTGATGAAGCATTAGCACCAGAAGTTAAAGTGCGGTTAAGCATGGCAGAAACGCCTTTGCTTAATGCAGACTTAATTGTTTTCTTCATAACATTTTCCTCCTTCATTAAGATATTATTAATTATATTTGATATAAAATATTTTTAAATGGCTTATGTCTCAACTGTACTTTTAAATGTCTTAAATGTATTTTAGTGATATTTTGCAACATTTTTATTAACTGTCACAAATATTATTCTATACACTAAGAAACTTATTTCAATATGCTAAAATTAAAATGTTATCATTAATTGTACATAAACATTTACACTAATCTAATTCGCAACAAACGCTATATATGTGCGGAATGTGCGTATACTAAAATTTAATAGTAATCATACTAATGTACAGGGGTTGCTATGGAGTATACAGATCGTTACAAAGCATTTTGCAAAAGAATGAGCATATATAGAAAATTAATGGACTACGATCAGGCGAAAATGGCTGTGCGGGTTGGCATGACTACACCAGAGTATTCTAACAGGGAAGCGGGAAGGAGCATGGTGTCAGGCATTGACCTCAGAAAATTTTCTGATTCAGGGGCGGATATTGACAAGATGTTAGTTGATGTCGATGAAAAGCCATGCAGGTATGTGATTTCTTCAGAAATAGAGACATTTGGCGAAGAATCAAAGAAGGAATATGTAAGAGGCGTTGTGAGTGAGCATATTCTTTATATGTGTGAGAAGAAGATAGCTGATTTTTCAGATGAAACTGTAAAGTATATCAGACTGCTTAAATCTATTGACAAGGATTCAACTAAGGATTCTATGTTAAAATGTATTAGAGATGTCAATGGTATAACTGACCAACAGGTTATATCAGATAATCTGGGAATATCAAGATTTAAATACAGCAAAATTGAGAATAATAAGGAACTTCCGGATGCAATGGTTCTTATAAGACTTTACGATTTGTATGGTTATGTCCCATCTATGTATTTAAAACTGTATGATGTCAGAGGCCGGCTTCTTGATTATATATTTGACAGCATGTCTCACAAAGATCAGGAAATAATAATGAATTTTATCAATAATTTGAAAGAGTTCGTGTGAGGAAGTTATGAAAGAACGAATTATAAATATTGGACCCAGGCTTAAGCAGAGAAGAAAGGAAATGCGTATAAAACAGACGGAAATGGCTAAAGAGTTGGGTGTGTCGCAGACATATCTTTCTAATATTGAAGGTGGAAGAACCAATTGCAGCATAACTTTGTTTGTAGATATATGTAATTATCTTAATGTAACGCCAGATTATCTGATGTTAGGAAATATGCGTGGAAATAGAGCAAGTATAGATATAATTGATGAATTGAAGATGTGCAGTTCGGAAGAAATTGCCACAGTAAAGAAAATAGTTGATGCATTTGTTCTGAAAAAGACGGAGCCGTACTGATAAGGTATGGCTCTATTTTTTGATTAAAATGCTTGACATACCGAACGTATGTTTCTATAATAAACATATGTTCGAATTACATTCAGATCTTACAACTATGGAGAAATTAGAAATTCTGGCAGATGCTGCCAAGTATGATGTTGCATGTACATCAAGTGGAGTAGACAGGAAGGGAAAGAAAGGCTTCCTTGGGAACAGCGTGGCATGCGGTGTATGTCATAGTTTTGGTGCTGATGGCAGGTGCATTTCGCTTCTAAAGGTTTTAATGACTAATCATTGTGTGTATGATTGCAAATACTGCATGAACCGATGCTCTAATGATGTGCCGCGGGCTACATTTACACCTGATGAATTATGCAGGCTTGTTATAGAGTTTTATAAGCGTAATTATATTGAAGGATTATTCTTAAGCTCTGGGGTTTTGAAGAATCCGTCATATACTATGGAAAGAATATGTGAAACACTGATGCTTTTACGGACTAAGTATAGATTTAATGGTTATATACATGTTAAGGCTATACCGGGAGCACCAGATGAGCTGCTTTCAAGGGCTGGGTATCTTGCAGACAGGGTAAGTATTAATCTGGAACTGCCTACAGCACAGAGCCTTTCGAAGCTTGCTCCTAATAAGAGTTTTAAGACTATTCTTGAGCCTATGGAAAAGATTACAGGTACAATTGCGGCTAACAGACTGGCATTGGGAAAAGATGCACGAATGGAAAGAAGCAGCATTAACAGATATCTGACGGGAAGCATATTCAACCAGAATGGGACGGATAACGGTCAAGCAGCATTATCAGGAACACAGAGGACAGCATTGGAATCAGGAGATAAGTTATCGCTTCCGGCGGTTTCTAAGGATATGTGTGTAAAGCGTCCATTTGCGCCTGCAGGGCAGAGTACACAGATGATAATAGGCGCGACACCGGAAACTGATCTTACGCTTATCAGAACGACGCAGCATTTATATAAGAATTATGATCTTAAAAGAGTATTTTATTCTGCTTATATACCACTTAATGAGGATTCTGCATTGCCACAGCTGGATGCAGATGTTCCACTATTAAGAGAACACAGGTTATATCAGGCAGACTGGCTTCTTAGGTTCTATGGATTTCAGGCAGATGAATTATTGTCAGAGAGCAGACCTAATTTTAATGAACAGCTTGATCCAAAGTGTGATTGGGCAATAAGACATCTTGGACAGTTTCCTGTCGAAGTACAGAATGCATCATATGATATGCTTTTAAGAATTCCTGGAATCGGTCCTAAGTCTGCCAGACGAATAGTGGAGACTAGAAGATATGCGAAGCTTGATTTTGATATATTAAAGAAGATTGGTGTAGTACTTAAGAGAGCACATTATTTTATAACATGTAATGGAAGAATGATGTATAGAATACCAATAGAGGAGTCATATATAACGGCATGTCTGACTGATGATAATCACAAGGAGAACTGGGAGATTACGCATCAGAATGAAAAGTATCAGCAGCTTTCACTTTTTGAATAGAAAGTGTTGGTATATATGATGGATGTAATGAAGAGTTTTTATATGGAGGTCTGTTTATGTATATATTTACATGTGACAATACATTTGAAGATATGATGTGTTGCATATATCATGCATGGGAGAAAGCTTTGAAAGTAGGTCATGGATGTGTTAGACTTGAAAAGCGTGGAGAAGAACAGATTTCTTTATTCGATGAATATATATATGTTGAATATAATGAAGAAGAGTATAAGAAAGTAGTGCGCTCAATAAGACATAAGATATCTGAAGAGGCATATGCATGTGTGTATTATGCATGTTTATCGTCAGAACAGGATGCGTTAGATACAGCCTACAGGTTTCTGATAAAAGGATTTAAGATTGGATCAGATATAACATTTATGAGGAATGACCCTGATGTTATGAGAATTAAGGATATACGCAGGAAGGTTTTGCACGAGACAAGATATTTTATGGAGTTTGCAAGGTTTAATTCAATTGGTAACAAAGTATATGTGTGTCATCTTGAACCAGAAAGCGATGTTATATATGAAGTTTCTTTACATTTTGCTGACAGAATGCCTTCTGAGAACTGGCTTATAATTGATGATAACAGAAAAAAGTCTGTAGTTCATACTACTGATGGGCAGATGTATATAAGATATTTTACAGATGATGATATGTCAGTTCTGGCAAAGACAGAAGATGTGAAGGATGAATATACAGATATGTGGAAAATCTTTTTTGAGACTATAGCAATTAAGCATCGCTATAATCCTGAATGTCAGAGAAATCTTATGCCAGTGTGGATGAGAAAGCATGTAACAGAGTTTCAGTAACACGCAATTCTTTATGTTAAGGGATGTGTAATTGATGAGTAAAATTGTGGATTATGTATCAGAAGATAATAAAAATGATATGCTTAACGATGTGCGTGATTCTGATTATGATGCGTTCGTTAAACTTTCACAGGTATTTGAACTTAATGTATTCTGTCCTGTTCACATGGAAGGGGAGAAAGACTGGGCTGTTGCTTATCTTATGAATGATGCAGTGGAGAGCTTTCTTGTATTTAAAGATTCAGTTATGACTGGAAAATATATTGATGTGGATGAGGAACAGATACCATCTGTGCAGATGTTAAAAGATGGATATATGCTTATAGTTAATCAGGGGAATAAGAATATATTTACAATAAAATTCAGCAGACTGGAATTAAGAACATATTTATTTAATTATGGCAGCATGGGGCATTTCTGGATAAAAGGATATGAATATTTACGCCAGCTTGAATATCAGCTTGCTGATATAAGAGACAAGTATAGATATCTTGGAGAAGAGGTATGCAATGATGCTGAACGTGTGCTTATGAAACTGGCGGATTTTCCTCCAATTAAGAGATTTCAGTCTGTGCCAGACCAGTATTATGTTTCATACCCGGATTGTGTTTATGAAGAGGCTGTAGATTATCTTATAGATATAGCTGAGAGAGTTGAAGATAATTCAATAAGAAGAAAACTTAAAGCTTATAAGAAGAAACCATCAGGGTTAAGAAGTATACAGCTGGCGGCAATGTTTGGAATGAGGAAACATGCTGCGTTTGTGGATGCAATAATAGCAGATTTGAGGGAAGCGGCATCAGGTTATCCACAGAGAGCTTTTTCAAGAGAAGAACAGAAAATTCATAATGTGATACATGCAAAAGCAATAGCAAATCTGAATGAATATGAGAGACAGGGATATAAGTGTCTGCTTTATAGAGAAGAACCATTTATGTATGCAAGAGATTCAATAACCTATAAGGAGTATGTTCTTGTGTATATTAATGGAATAATAAGCAGAAAGGCAAAGATAGTTTCTTTTGAGTGACATATAAAGCAATTGTGATGTATAATACGAAATATATCTATAATAATTCAGATAATTAGGAAGAGAGGATGCATTTATGGGAAAAGTAAAGGTTGTTTCCAAGAATAATCAGGTGAGTGTTAAGGTTAAGAGTACAAAAGATGAACAGCTTAATCAGAACATGGCTGAATTACTTTCAAATACAGCTGTAGAAGGATTTCTCCCTTTTCATATAGTGTCAGATAATAATGGATTTACAGCAGAGTATGGAATAGCGGGATATGAGACAGCTAAAGAGTTTTTTAAGAACAGGGTTATAGACCAGCATACTTTTTCTGTATTTATGAGGAGCAGTGTCAATGCATTAGCAGGCATTTCTGCATATAATATGGAATATGGTAATGTTATGGTTTCACTTGATACTGTATTAATTGAATCTGCTACGGGAAAGGCTTTATATTTGTATTATCCAGCTACAGGTTACAATAATGGTGAATTTTATAATGTTTTTCTTGATGAGATACTCAGAATGATAAGAACACCTATGAATTCAGATGTTTCATTTATGGTAAGGTTAAAGGAACTGCTTAAACAGCCAGAGAATATGACATGGGATATACTCGGTGAATATGCTGATTCTATAGATGTACCCGCAGTAAGCAGAGCGAATATGCAGCCACAGGTACATGTGGTACAGCCACAGCAACCAGAAACAGTACAGGTTACACATCAAGCACCGCCTGTTATGTATACAGCTCCAGTGCAGATGCAGACTGATATACAGAATACAGGATGTGTGAGTGGTGGAGATGAAAAGATATGTCCGGTTTGCGGAATGCGTAGTACAACACCTGATGCAGTATTTTGTATTGGCTGCGGTTCCAGATTGGAGTCTGCAATGCAATTTTCTGTAAAAAATGAGCAGACAGAAATTAAAAAGAGATGCAATAAATGTGGTTTTTCTAATAATTCAGATGCCTTATTCTGTTCTGAATGTGGAACAAAATTAGAGGATATAGGAGTATTAGAAAGTATGGAGATACAGGATAATGATGATAATAAGGCGAAAGATACATCGGTGATTATAATCAAAGGTGGAAGAGTTGTAGATCCTGTCAGTAAAACAGATGAGATTATGGATATCATTATTAAGAATAATATAATTGAGGAAACTGGATATAATCTTAATGTTATGGAAGGTGCAGAAGTAATTAATGCAGAGGGACTTATTGTTGCACCAGGACTTATGGATACACATGTACATTTCAGAGATCCAGGATTTACTTATAAAGAGGATATTATTACTGGAGCAGCAGCAGCAGCAAAAGGTGGTTTTACAAGTGTAGTCTGCATGGCTAATACTAAACCAGCAGTTGATAATATTGAAACTCTTGAGTATATTCAGAAAAAAGGTGAGACAACAGGAATTCATGTTTTGCAGACGGCGTCTGTAACTAAGGAATTAAAAGGTGTTGAACTTGTAGATATGGAAGCACTTGCTAATGCGGGAGCTGTTGGATTTACAGATGATGGAATTCCGATTATGAATGAACATGTTCTTGTAGAGGCCATGAAGAAGGCAGCAGAGTTGGATTTACCAATCAGTCTTCATGAAGAGGATCCAGAGTTTATAATAAGACCAGGAGTTAATCAGGGGAAAGTTGCTGAACAGCTTGAATATGGAGGTGCATCTGCTACAGCAGAAGATGTTATGGTTGCAAGAGATTGTATTCTTGCATTGCATACAGGAGCATCGGTATGTATACAGCATATTAGCTCAGGAAATTCAGTGGAAATTGTCAGAACTGCCAAGAAGCTTGGTGCTGATGTGCATGCTGAAGCAACTCCACATCATTTTACTCTTACAGAAGATGCGGTACTTAAGTATGGAACTAATGCCAGAATGAATCCGCCATTAAGAACGGAAGAAGACAGAATTAAGATAATTGAAGGTATTAAAGATGGTACGATTGATATGATAGTGACAGATCATGCACCACATAGTGATGAAGAGAAGGCCAGACCATTAGAAAATGCACCTAGTGGAATTACAGGTCTGGAGACATCTCTGGCACTTGGAATCAAATCACTGGTAGAACCGGGACATATATCTTTAATGAAGCTTATGGAATTAATGAGTAAGAATCCTGCTGAATTCTATCGTATGATACCGGGAAGTATTACTAAAGGAGCAGCAGCAGATTTAGTTATCTTTGGAGAAAAAGAACTATGGACCGTAAGGAAAGAAGATTTTGCGTCAAAGGCATCTAATAGTCCTTTTATCGGATGGGAATTACCAGGTAAAATACATTATACTATATCTTCAGGAAAGATAGTTTATCAGAGATAATAAAATTCGACCAAATTGTGTATAGTGATGCGCAATTATTCCATTGAAATATTTTGTATATCATATATAATTAGAAGGGCATGCAAGAATTATATATGAGAGGAGAAAATTTACTTGGAGATAAAACTAATTAAGATTGATAATGAAAGTTATTTTGTATACCAATCTTCAAGAAAGGTGTATAAGGAGAGAGTTGCGGACATAATGTATTTTGCAAGAGGTGGCAGAAGAGTTACTATGCATTCACGCGAGTCTGGTGAAATTGAATTGTATTGTAGTCTTGTAGAAATCTACAGAGTACTTATTACAGAAGGATTTCATTATATTAATCAGTCAGTGCTTATTAATATATCTTATATAACTAACATTAAGAAGAATCTTGCAAAAGTGGGAAATGGCAAATATATTGAAATCAGCAGAAACAGAAGAGCACTTATTATTAATAAATTCTGTGAAACTCTGAAGTAGGTATATATAGCATATTCTCATTTGATTAAATATGGAGGTATGCTTATGAGATATTACGCTGTATCGCAATGGCTTATTTTTTTCTTTATATATTGTTTTTTAGGTTGGATATGGGAATGCTGCTATGTTTCTGTGAGGAAACATAAGTGGGTAAACAGAGGTTTCCTGCATGGTCCATTCCTGCCAATATATGGTTCAGGGGCAATTGTAATATTGATTAGTACGATTGCAGTGAAAGATATTGTTCCACTGGTCTTTCTTCTAGGAATGGTATCATCTACAATACTTGAATTCTGCACAGGCTGCTGCATGGAGAAGCTTTTTGGTGTAAGATACTGGGATTACAGCAATCTTCCACTTAATTTTAAAGGGCATATATGTTTCTTTATATCACTTGCATGGGGAGCATTCTCTATTTTGCTTGTGTGTGTAATACACAAGCCCATCGAAGCAGCAGTACTTATGATTCCAAGAACAATAGCAGATATTATTGCAGTAGTTCTGGCAATATACATGGCAGCAGATTTTGCTGTTTCAATTAATGAGGCTATGGACCTTAAGGCGACACTTGAAAAATTTACGAAAGAGAATGAACAGCTTCAGATGTATGCCAGAAGAATGGAGATTACGGCCACATTTGCAGAAGAAGAATTTAATAAGAAAAAGGAACAATTCATGGCAGCAGTGGCTGAAGAAAGAAGACAGTTATCTGAGAGAGCTGATAGAAGATACAGCCATATTACAAGTATTATCAAGAGAAATCCTAATGCTGTTTCGAGAGTACATAAAGAATCTATTAATGAAATCAAAGAAATTATTGCTAACAGAAGGGCAAAGAAGGATAATTAATGTTGGAAAAGATATTATTATATAATGTTAAGAGACCTCAGGATATTATTAAAGCAGCATCTAATATGAGAATTATAAGCGGACTCATTAATGAGTCAGATACAGACCGGACTCTGGCAGAGATTGCAGCTGATGTAAGAGGCATATCATTATCAGATGCAGAGGGATATCAGCCACAAGAAAATAAAGAGAGTCTTGTTGTATTTTGTGATGTGACAGATAAGCATATGGACAAGCTTCTCTTTGAAATGAGACAGAAGAGTTTTGATGTATCATTTAAGGCAGTATTGACAGATACTAATAAAAAGTGGAATATTAAGCAGATGCTTGTGGAGATGAGAAGAGAAAGATTTGAATATATGCGGAGAAATATGAAATAATAATTATTATAGGTAAAGGAGATAAGCTATGGAAATTAAACATGTAAAAGCAAGTGAATTCAATAATGAGGTACTTAAAGCGGATAAGCCGGTTCTTGTGGATTTCTGGGCAGACTGGTGCGGACCATGTAAGATGTTAGGACCAGTTCTTGAACAGGTTGCAGCTAAGGTGGATGATGTTCAGATTGTAAAGATTAATGTGGATGAGGAATCATCAGTTGCAGAGAAATATAATATTATGTCAATTCCTACATTACTTTTATTTAAGAGTGGTGAGTGCGTGGCAAAGAGTGTTGGTTTTATAAGTGAAGGCCAGGTAATGGAATTTATTGGTAAATAACATTAATACAGCCTGAAGTACTGAAGAATACTGAATTAATAAAGGGGGAATATTTCACGATATTCCCCTTAAATTGTACAAAATTAAATACTCTTGTTAAACCTATTGATTTATTATCAGAAGCATGTTAGAGTAATCATGGTCAAATTGTTATGGATTTGTCAATGTATATTTATAGGAACAATAAGTATCCTATAATACATGGCAATTTTTATTTTGACTAAGATTGTATACAGTGTACAAAAAGAAATACATTTTTCTTAAAATGTACATTGAAATATATTATATTTAAGGAGGATCAATTCAAATGGTTGAGAAGACACAGTGGGCTGGATTCAAGGGAAGACTTTGGAAAGAAGAAATCAATGTAAGAGATTTCATTCAGAACAATTACACACCTTATGATGGAGATGAGAGTTTCCTTGCAGGTCCAACAGAAGCAACTAATAAGCTTTGGGGAAAATTACAGGAACTTCAGAAAGAAGAGAGAGCTAAGGGCGGAGTTTTAGACATGGAAACTAAGGTAGTTACAGGTCTTACAGCTTATGGTCCAGGATATATAGATGAATCAATGAAGGATCTCGAGCAGGTAGTAGGTCTTCAGACAGATAAGCCACTTAAGAGAGCATTTATGCCATATGGTGGTATTAAGATGGCTGAGGAATCTTGCGAGAACTATGGTTATACACCAGATCCTGAATTACACAAGATTTTCACAGAATATCATAAGACACATAACCAGGGTGTATTCGATGCTTATACACCAGAGATGAGAGCTGCAAGAAGATCTCATATCATCACAGGTCTTCCAGACACATATGGTCGTGGACGTATCGTAGGTGATTACAGAAGAGTTGCTCTTTATGGTATTGATTATCTTATTAAGTGCAAGGAAGAGGATAAGGCTAACTGTGGATGCGGAGTTATGACTAACGATGTTATCCAGTTAAGAGAAGAGCTTACAGATCAGATTAATGCTCTTAAGGGAATGAAGGCTATGGCTGCTGCATATGGCTATGATATTTCTGAGCCAGCTACAACAGCTAAGGAAGCTGTTCAGTGGTTATACTTTGGTTACCTTGCTGCTATCAAGACACAGAACGGTGCTGCTATGTCAGTAGGTCGTGTTTCTACATTCCTTGATATCTATATCAATAAGGATCTTGAAGCTGGTAAGATTACAGAGGCTGAGGCACAGGAACTTATCGATCATTTTGTTATGAAGTGCAGAATGGTTAAGTTCGCAAGAATCACATCATACAATGAATTATTCTCAGGAGATCCTACATGGGCTACTCTTGAGGTTGGTGGTACAGGTATCGATGGACGTTCTATGGTTACTAAGAACGATTACAGATTCCTTCATACTCTTGAGAACATGGGACCTTCACCAGAGCCAAACCTTACAGTATTATATTCATCAAGACTTCCTGAGAACTTCAAGAAGTATGCTGCTCATATCTCAGTTACAACATCTTCTATCCAGTATGAGAATGATGATGTTATGAAGGTAACATGGGGAGATGATTATTCAATCTGCTGCTGTGTATCTGCTACACAGACAGGTAAGGAAATGCAGTTCTTCGGAGCTAGAGCTAACCTTGCTAAGTGCTTACTTTACGCTATCAATGGTGGTGTAGATATGAAGTCTAAGGTTCAGGTTGGACCAGCTTATAAGCCAGTTACTTCAGATGTTCTTGAATATGATGAAGTTGTAGCTAAGTTTGATAAGATGATGGATTGGTTAGCAGATCTTTATGTTAATGTACTTAACCTTATCCATTATATGCATGATAAGTACTACTATGAAGCTGCTGAGATGGCTCTTATTGATACAGATGTTAAGAGAACATTTGCAACAGGTATTGCAGGATTCTCACATGTAGTAGATTCACTTTCAGCTATTAAGTATGCTAAGGTTACTGTATCAGAGAGAGATCCTGAGACAGGTATCGCTATGGCATTTAAGACAGAGGGAGACTTCCCTAAGTATGGTAATGATGATGACAGAGCTGATGATATCGCTGTATGGCTTCTTAAGTCATTCCTTGACAAGATTAAGAAGAGACATACTTACAGAAATTCTGAGCCAACAACATCTATCCTTACAATTACATCTAATGTAGTATATGGTAAGTTTACAGGTAACATGCCAGATGGACGTAAGGCTGGTACACCACTTGCTCCAGGTGCAAACCCAAGCTACGGTGCAGAGCAGAACGGACTTCTTGCTTCACTTAACTCTCTTACAAAGCTTCCATATGAGTGGGCTCTTGATGGTATCTCTAATACACAGACAATGAACCCAGATGCTCTTGGACATGATGATTCAGAGAGAGTTAACAACCTTGTTAACGTAATGGACGGATACTTCGATCAGGGTGCTCATCACCTTAACGTTAACGTATTTGGTAAGGATAAGCTTCTTGATGCTATGGAGCATCCAGAAAAGCCAGAGTACGCTAACTTCACAATTCGTGTATCTGGATATGCTGTTAAGTTCATCGACCTTACAAAGGAACAGCAGATGGATGTTATCAGCAGAACATTCCACGACAGAATGTAATTGCTGTTTTTGAGTTTTTTCAGATTTTATAATACAGTGTTTATGTGGATTTGAGAGATTTGAAGAAAAATCAGTTTAATGTAAATTACCATAAAATAGTATATTTTCATTTATAAACTGGACCAAATCTGGACCAAATCGAGAAAAAAACTGGACCAGCTATAATGTCTGCAAAGATGCATGAAAACTGGGAAAAGTCGATATTAAGTTATAACAAGATATAATAAGCACCATTTATAATCTGAACAAAAATGAGTGCAGATTCAGTTAGAATCTGCACTCTATTTTTTTTATTAGTTGTTAAATTTTCACGACATAAAATTTGGCTTGAAGACATGATATATGCAAATTAACATTTTGCGACAAATTTAATTAAAATATATGTTGTTGTAAGAAATTACATAGAAAATAAATAGTTAATAATTACTTTAGACTGTTGTTAATAAGCATAAGTCTGGTTAAAGTTGCTTCAGAATCAGAAGATTCATTTTCTATATTAATATCTTTACATCTATAATCTAAGGCGTAATCTTTGAGACTATTGTTTATATCCTCGTTTTTAAATGAAATACTTACCTTTTCATTATCTATATCCCATTCAATTTCAGTAGCATTATTCATTTTATTTACCAGTGAAATTATGTCACTTATAGATTTGACTTCTATTCTTCTGGTAAAAATCCGGTATATTACCTGACAGATATCAGTCAGTGCTTCGCGACGAGCCTTGATATGAACATCTATTTATGGAAAGAGGATATTGAATAGGCAGAACTACAATATCCTTGCAGGAGAAGGAGATATTCTGCGGATTTTAAAAGAAATTGACAAAGTCGAAAATAGAGAGAGTATTGGAACAGGAATTCAGAAACTACTTGAAGATCTTGGCAATTATGGAAATGCAGATCGAACTTATCTTTTTGAAATGGTTCATACACCAGAGATATTTACAAATACCTATGAGTGGTGTGCAGATGGAATTACAGCTCAAAGAGATAATCTTCAGGATGTGAAATTTGAAGAATAAGCACACAGGATCTTGTTGAGGATATAGTCAATATCAGCAATAAAATGATAGAAAACAAGAGTATTGCCCAGAATCTTAAGAATAGTACTAATATATTTGCAAAGTTCTGATTGCAGGAATTGCATAGGAATAAAGCTATGTTTACTATTTACGGTTTACAATTTATATCTGAAAGATATTTGACATTTTTATATTTTTTTAATAATATTATATTATATGCGATTTTTGCATAAGAATATTAAGAAAGAGAGAAAGAGTATGAACGAAAAGAAAGAGTTCAAGCCTTATATTCCAGCTGATAAGGTTATGCCTGAGTTAACAGTTACATCTGTTATTATAGGTGTTTTATTAGCTATATTATTTGGCGGTGCTAACGCATATTTAGGACTTAGAGTTGGTATGACAGTTTCTGCATCCATACCAGCAGCGGTTATCTCAATGGGAATTATCCGCTTTATATTAAGAAGAGATTCCATATTAGAGAATAACATGGTACAGACTATTGGCTCTGCTGGTGAATCGGTTGCAGCAGGTGCTATATTTACACTTCCAGCATTATTTATGTGGGCGCAGGAGGAAGGTACAGCTATGCCTTCTTTAGTTGAGATAGCGCTTATTGCATTAATTGGTGGTTTCCTTGGGGTATTATTCATGATTCCACTTCGTAGTGCATTGATAGTCCAGGAGCATGGTGTGTTACCTTATCCAGAAGGACAGGCATGTGCTGAGGTATTAGTTGCAGGTGAAGAAGGTGGTGCTAAGGCTGGCACAGTATTTGCAGGTCTTGGTATTGCTGCTGTTTATAAGTTTATAGCAGATGGACTTAAGGTGTTCCCAAGTGAGGTTGATTTTACAATTAAACCATATAAGGGTTCAGCAGTAGGTGCAGATGTATTACCTGCACTTTTAGGAGTTGGTTATATATGTGGACCTAAGGTATCATCATACCTTCTTGCAGGTGGTTCTGTTGCATGGTTTATGATTATGCCATTAATCGCATTATTCGGTGGAGATAATATCATTGGACCAGCACTTATTCCAGTTTCACAGATGAGTCCATCACAGATATGGTCTAATTATGTACGTTATATTGGAGCCGGTGCAGTTGCAGCTGGTGGTATTTTAAGCTTAATTAAGTCATTACCACTTATTGTAAGGACATTTAAGCAGGCACTTAAGGGATATGGTAAGAAGGCAGATGGAGTAGAATCAAGATTAACTAAGGATATTCCTATGATGTTTGTTGTATTAGGAATCGGAGTACTTGCTATTATTATGTGGTTAATCCCAGCTATTCCTGTAAATCTTCTTAGTGCAATTATCATTATCATATTTGGTTTCTTTTTTGCAACAGTATCATCTCGTATGGTTGGATTAGTAGGTAGTTCCAATAACCCTGTATCAGGTATGGCTATTGCGACACTTCTTATTTCATCAGCGATTCTTAAGGCAACAGGTGCTGTTGGAATGAAGGGTATGGTTGCGGCTATAAGTATTGGTTCTGTAATATGTATAATTGCTGCTATAGCAGGAGATACATCACAGGATTTAAAGACAGGTTATATAGTAGGTGCAACACCTTACAAGCAGCAGGCTGGTGAACTTATTGGTGTAGCTGTATCAGCTATTACAGTTGGTGGAGTACTTTATTTACTTAATGCAGCATGGGGCTATGGTTCAACAGAATTACCAGCACCACAGGCAACTCTTATGAAGATGGTTGTTGAAGGTGTTATGGGTAACAGCCTTCCATGGTCACTTGTATTTGCAGGAGTTGCAATTGCAATAGTAGTTGAGATTCTTCAGATACCTGTGCTTCCATTTGCAGTAGGACTTTATCTTCCAATCTATTTAAGTACACCTATTATGGTTGGTGGACTTGTAAGACTTTACGTTGATAAGAAGAAAGGTATTACAGAAGAAGAGCGTAAGGCTAAGGTTAATCAGGGAATACTTTATTCATCAGGTCTTATTGCCGGTGAAGGACTGGTTGGTATCCTTTTAGCGGTATTCGCTATTATTCCTGTTGGTGCAGATACTCTTGGCGATGTTATTAATATATCAAAGATTATTAATCTTGGTAATATCGGAGGACTTGTATTCTTTGCATGTCTTGTTGCAACATTAGTAGCATTTATTAACAAAAAAGAAAAGAAGACAAAATAATAAATAATATGTTATAATGAGTCTGCCGGTTATTTTGCCGGCAGATTTTTATTTTCTAGGATTAAAGGAGAAGGCTTGATTTATGGCTAAGCAGAAGGATAATTACTTAGACTATGTTCCAAAGCATAATTCGTTGTTCGAATGCAGGGAAAACAAAAAAGGTCATGTAGAAGTCAAAGTACACAATAAGGGGATTTTTAACAGAATAGCGCAGCTTATTGCACGAAAGCCCAGATATAGTTACATCGAACTAGATGATTTCGGTACATTTGTATGGCATAGCATAGATGGTGTAAGAAGTATTTATGATATAGGACAGCTTGTGAAAGAGCATTTTGGAGATAAAGCGGAGCCGCTGTATGAGAGATTGTGTTATTTTATAAAGCTGCTTCATAAGAATCAGTTTATTGTATATATGAACAAGATAAATAAGCAGATAAACAAATGAATAAAATAAATTTGTAGATTATAAATATTTTAAAGGAGACATTGTTATGAGAGTATTATCTGAATTAGAACCTAAAAATGTATTTTCTTTTTTTGAGGATATATGTAATATCCCACATCCATCATATAAGGAAGAGAAAATCAGCAATTATCTTGTTGATTTCGCTAAGGAAAGAAAGCTTGAATATTATCAGGATTCACTTAACAATGTAATCATAATAAAGGAAGCCTCAAAGGGTTATGAGGATGCAGCACCTATAATACTTCAGGGACATATGGATATGGTATGCGAGAAGACACCTGATTGTGATAAGAATATGGATGAGGATGGACTGGATCTTGAGGTAAATGGTGATTTTATATCTGCTAAGGGAACAACGCTTGGTGGTGATGATGGAATAGCTGTTGCCTATGCACTTGCAATACTTGATGACGACAGTATCGCACATCCACGTCTTGAGTTCGTGTGTACAGTATCTGAGGAAGTAGGCATGGAAGGTGCTTCTTCCATAGATGTATCTATGTTAAAGGGCAAAAAGCTTCTTAATATGGATAGTGAAGAAGAAGGAATCATGCTTGCAAGCTGTGCAGGTGGTTGCAGTAGCAGAGTTACACTAAAGCTTGATAAAAATAAGGTTACTGGAACAAAGCTTAGTATTACTTTATCAGGACTGACAGGAGGCCATTCAGGTGTTGAAATAGATAAAGGCAGAGGTAATGCGAATGTTCTTATGTCAAGAATATTAAGGGATGTTATCACAGACAATAATGTATATCTTGCAGCGTTTAACGGTGGAAGAAAGGATAACGCTATTCCAAGAGAATGTATGGCTGAGATTATTGTAGCAGCAGACAAGACAGCAGAGGTTAAAGCAGCTATTGAGAATGCAGCAAAAGAGATAAAAGAAGAGTTTGCTACATCTGATGCAAACTTAAAGTGTGTTGTAGATATATCAGAGGGTTGCAGCACAGAGGCAGTAACATATGAAGATAGCACAAGGGCAGTTTCACTTATACAGGCATTACCTAACGGAATAATGAGAATGAGCCAGGATATAGATAATCTTGTGGAAACTTCGCTTAATCTTGGTGTGATTTCACTAGATGAATCAGGTATATGTCTTAGATTCTCACTTAGAAGTTCTGTAGGGGCTGCTTTAAAGAATCTTAAGAGCCAGATCAAATTCATTAGTGAAGCATTCAGGGCAAATGCTGAATTTACAGGTGAATATCCAGCATGGGAATATAAGAAGGATTCTAAGCTGCGTGATGACATGGTAAGGATATTTGAACAGATGTATGGTAAAAAGCCAACTATCGAGGCTATTCATGCAGGTGTTGAATGTGGTATACTTGCAGGCAAAATAGAAGGACTTGACTGCATATCAATGGGACCTGATATTTTTGATATTCATACAACTGAGGAACACTTAAGCATATCTTCAACTAAGAGAATGTATGAATATATACTTAATGTAATAGCTTGTAAATAATAATACAATAATGAAGCACATTGAAGCAGGGTGAGTCTATGTATTAAATATTAATAGTTGAGGATGACAGGATTATAGCTGATAATGTATGTGAACAGTTATTAAAATGGGGATATGATGTTAAAATAGCAGATGATAACACGTTGACTGTTAATGTTACAAGATTAAGGAAAAAGCTTGAACAGGCGGGGCTCATAGATTATATAAAGACTAAAAAGGGACCGGAATACAGGCAGATATAAAGACAATGACAGCTAATCGTGTATATGCGATGAGTGCAATCACAGCCCTGACTGCACAGAACACTACTGGTGTAACAGATATAATGGAGGTATCTCCTAAGTTTTTAGCAGAGCAGCTGGATGGTATATTTACAGATATATATCCGGATGCTGTCAAGACAGGAATGGTTGCTTCAGGTGAACTGATTCAGGTAATAGCAGATAAGCTTACAGAGTATAAAGCAGGAAATATAGTTGTTGATCCAGTTATGGTGGCGACAAGTGGTGCAAGATTTATAAGTGAAGATGCTATCAGCATATTAAAGAGCAGATTATTACCACTTGCAACAGTTATTACTAGAACATTCCACGACAGAATGTAATCATACGAATAGTATAATTGCTTGAAATTAGAATGCAGTATTTAAGCGGTTTGGCAAAAAATGTATATACTAATACTTAATGTAAATTGGTGTAAACTAGTACAGTTTGGTTTTTTATCTGAACCAAAACTGAACCAAACTGCTTAAAAAACTGAACCAGATAAAAGTGGCTTTAAGTTGCTTGTTTACTGGTGATAAGTTACTATTTATTAAAATGAATGGGATGTTCCAAAAATTGGCGTACTTTAATAAACCTATATAGGTTTTAAAAATTTTTATTTTGATATTTCTAAATTCAGGCACTTTTTAAAGGAAATAAATGTGTTCCTGTCTTCCCGTTCTGAATCTTATTATGAAGTTTATTTATGTTTCTTGCAATTGCTAAAAGAGTACTTTCAGTGAGTACATTCGCAGTCCCTTTGCTTAGGTATCTTCTGAACTGCATGTCCTGTTTTATGTCTCCAAATGAGCCTTCAGCCTGAATGCTCCGGTTCATCCGATACAATACCCACTTCATCAGATATGATTCGTTCCAAATCCTCTTTTCTGTGTTTTATAAATGTTTTTGCAACTTGTAATAGCTTGGTTCTTTCTCCTAATGGCGTTTTGTAGTTGTAATAATAACATTTGTAAGTCGGCAAACGGGATGATTTTGACTTGTCCGTGTTTTTATTTTGTCTGTAATTCAACCCCGACAAATAAGGTATTCACAAGGAATCCCTTATTTCCCTTCCCTAATCTTGTGGGTAATGGACTACCGAAGGTAACAAGTCAAGGAGTGGTATTGCCTTGCGGTATGGACATGAAAAAATTTCTTGCCCCTTGCTTGCTTTAAAAATTATATTACTTATATAGAAAGACGAAAGGGGATGATTCTATAGCATAAATAGACAATGTAAAAGCTATACCTGAAAAATTAGTTCCTGATAATGGTGATATGAATAAAAATTATATGATGCAGATGGTGCGTGAAGTTAATTCAACAGAAGTCAGACCAGATGAAATATAATGGTAAGAAATAATTGACGTTTAGCACTATGTGAGTTAGCATAGTGGTAGATAATTACTTCTTTGTATCACGCAAATCTAATTTTCCGAAATTCTTCATAAAAAAGGAAATATATTTTTTCAAAAAGAAGCAAGGTGAAAAGAAGAAAATGAATTTATTTAATGCAAAACTGGGGAAAAGAAAGTGAAAAATAAATTCCATTTTGGGACTAAAAAATGGAAAAATAGTTTCCCCTGATACAAAAGCCTGTTTAGAACATATATCCATAAGAACCTTAAATATATCGTCCTGTTTTGGATATTGTAAAACTATGAGTGATTTATATGACAGAAAGAAGGTTAAATATGATAATTGAAAAGGAATATTTTGATTCAGAAGAAGTCAGGAAAGCGAATGCCATGAATGATAAGACGATGGCACCACCAAGAAGAATACGTCTTGCGACAACGGACAGTAACAAATATTATGCCAAAGCTGTATTTGTAGCCGATAAAGAAAATATAATTACCGGTGAGCTTCTTTACAGACCAGATTTTCAGGAGTCAGAAGAGGGAGTGGCATTCAGTGAGGTTGTTGTTAAGCAGACAGCAGATGTGGAAGAATATTTCAAGAATCTTATAAGGTTTGAAGGCTATAAAGTGATTTCAGAAGAATATGATGAGAGTGATATGCTTATGCATTATGATGAGCTGAGCATACAGGCTAATAAGCTTTTGTTTCTTGAGAGCAGGGAGGAGTAGATATGACAGATACGCAGAATGAGGTGTTTAAGACACCAGTAAACAAGATAAGGCTGTTTGAGCATGGGGCTCCGGGTTCGCAGAACCTTAAGCTTACAAGAAAATATTACACTGAAGATATGCCTGATGGAAGAGTAAAGCATATAGTGCAGAACATTACAGATCCGGATATTGTTCCTTATATACCTGATGGTATTGGTAACAGTACAGACAGACAAAGGATTCCGGCAGTATTGATTATTCCAGGAGGTGCGTTCAGACGCCTTGTATACAACTTTGAAGGTGAAGATGTTGCAAAGTGGCTTAATAGTATGGGAATAGCTGCATTTGTTCTTGAATGCAGACTTCCATCAGATGAACATGATAATGCAGAGGATGTCCCACTTATAGATGCTATGCGCGCAATGAGAGTTATAAGAGGAAGGGCGCAGGAATTCGGTATAGATGAAGCTAAGATAGGCGTTATGGGCTTTTCAGCAGGAGGCTTTATGGCAGCGTTATTATCAACAGCGTATGAAAGTGATGTGTATGCGGATTATAAGTATAAGGATGAATATGATAAACTATCAGCAAGACCAGATTTTGCTGTTTGTTCATATCCGGTTATAAGTATTGACGATTGTATTGAAGCAGGCAAAAGATATATGTCTGAGGAACAGGTGCTTGAGAGAATCAGTGACAGTAAGGCAAAGATACTGCATAAGTATAATCCGGATAAGCTTGTAAGACCGGATATGCCGCCAGTATTTATATGTGAAACGGATGATGACAGAACAACATTGTCTGAGAACAGTGTGGGCTTTTATATGGCAGCAAGAAAAGCCGGGGTAAGTGCTGAACTTCATATATTCAGAACAGGTGGCCATGGTTATGGCTGTGGTGATGATTTTGCACAGACTGGTGAGTGGAAAGTACTTTTTACAAAGTGGATTAAGAGTATTGGAATTATTAGTTAAGATGGATATAGTATACGAGGAGATGGATTTGACTGATCTATATTCTACTTATGATAGAATAAATTCTTTATCGCCAAGAACACTTTTGAAGATTGTTTTATACTCTTACATGAATGGTGATTATTCATCCCGTTCTATGGAATTAAACTGTAAAAGAGATATCAATTTCATGTTTCTTCTAGAAGGGCATTCTGCACCTGACCATGCAACACTTGCACGATTCAGAAGCATTCATTTTAATAAATAGTAACTTAAAAATCGTATTTTTATAGGAAAAAGAGGCTGGTACCTTAACGATTTTCAATCGTTAAAGCGACAGCCCCTTTTCTTTTACTTATTATGCTGCTTTCTGTATAAAACCAGCTTTGGTTATTGCATATCTTACTGTCTTTCCAAGAAGTGTTGCAATAACTATCTTGACAATATCAAATCCGATAAATGGATATACACATACTGTAAGTGCATATGTGACTGAACATTTCATAAGGTATACAAACCATACCGTACCAAATGCATATGCAACAGCAGTTCCAACTACCCAGCCTAACATTGTAAGAAAAATATTTCTGTGTGAAAGCTCAATCACAGCTCCTCCAATAAGTGCCATGAATATGAAACCTATAAGATATCCTCCTGTTGGTCCAAGAAGCTTTCCTAATCCACCAGCAAATCCTGAAAATACAGGAAGTCCTACAGCACCAAGCAGCAGATATATTCCATAGCTTCCTGTTCCTGCCCATATGCCCAGTACAAATACTGTGAAATAAATCACAAGATTAGTAAGAGATATTGGAATCTGACCAATTGGAACTGAAAGTGGTCCAAGAATACATGTAACTGCTGCCATCATAGCCATGAATGTCAGCTGATAAATAGTAACTTTTTTGCTTTTCATAGTTAAAGTCCTCTTTTCAAATGTAGTAATACAACATTTGTTATTGTACACACTTAAAAAGTCATTGTCAACCTATTATTAATTTAGGTTGACATTCAGTTAACATTACATTTTACAATGCTATTGTAATATATACTGTATCATTCCCGGTCCCAGTTCTGGTGTCGGTCTTGCGATAAATCCATGCTTTTCATAGAATATCTCTCTGCCCTTGGCACACATCAGACAAAGCATCATTCTTGTGCCTTCCTGAGTAATTCCTTTGACATAAGTTATTATATGTTCTATAAGCATGCTTCCTATGTGCTTACTCTGATATTCCGGTATTATTATTAAATCCTGGATATAGCTTATTACAGCCATATCTCCAACCACTCTGCCCATTCCTATAGGCTTGTCATCATCATATACTGTGAATACTTTCACACTGTTATCCAATGCTCTCTGAGCCTGATTTTCATCTAACTTAATCCAGCCGACTTGTTTTCTTAATGAAAGATATATATCAACATCTCTCATATCTTCTACTATTCTTATCATAATCTCTATTTCCTACAATTTTTTTAACGAATGGAATTATACTCGCTTTATTTATTAATGTCCAGTGTGCTATAATAGCAAAAAATAGGAGGTATGTATTTTTATGATTACGGTAGCTAAAGACAATTCTGGTGACTTTGATTCCATACAGAAAGCAGTTGATTCTGTTTCTGATAATAACAACGAAACTATATTTATCAAAAAAGGAATATATAAAGAACGTATTGAAATCCGGAAAAATAATATTACCTTAATTGGTGAAGATACAGATGAAACTATTATTACTGAGGGTTTCTATGCAAGAATGATTATGCCTGACGGCTCTAAGCGCGGAACTTTCCGTTCCTATACATTTCTTGTATATGCCAATAATTTCTCTGCAAGCAATATAACATTCGAAAACAGCGCCGGATTTGGTGATAATGTCGGTCAGGCAATAGCTGTATACGCTGAAGGTGACAACATCACATTTAAGCACTGTAAAATTCTCGGTCATCAGGACACTTTATTTACCGGTCCGCTGCCTCTTAAAGAAAAACAACCAGGTGGTTTTACAGGTCCAACAATAGACGGTGAAAGAAAGCTCGTTCACCAGTTATATAAAGACTGCTTTATATGTGGTGAAATTGATTTTATTTTCGGAAGTGCCACAGCCTACTTTAAAAACTGCACACTTTTTGCATTAAACCGGAATGAACCCATCAACTCTTATTATACTGCACCTTCAACATATGAAGGTCAGGCTTTCGGTTATGTATTTGATAATTGCACATTTACAGGAAACTGTCCGCCTAAAAGCGTTGCTTTAAGCAGACCTTGGAGAATTCATGCTAAGGTTGTTCTTCTTAACTGTGAATATTCCGACCAGATTATTGATGAGGGCTTCACTGACTGGAATAAGCCTGAATCACATGAAACTGTATATTATGCTGAATATAATGGACATGGCGATGGATATAAGCCTGAAAAAAGAGCAGCCTATGTTCATCAGTTAGATGAAGCACAAGCTGCCTTTTACAACATTGAAAATGTTATGCATTCTTAATTGATTGTTAATGAACCAAGCGATGTTCCTGATGATGTTGCCGACATAACCAAACCGGCTAATGAATTGGCATCGCTTTCTTTTACCTGAAATAATACAACTACTTCTTTACTCTCTCCTGCCGCCAGTGAAACATTCTTAAGTGTTGTAATATCATTCTTAAGCATTGAAGCATAATTGCTTACAGCTGTTGAGCCGGCTGTGAGCTTTAATACAACACCACCTGATGATGTAAGATTAACTGTTGAACCACTTGTATTAGTAAGTGTCATCTCAACAGCAACAACCTTACAGCCCGTCTGTGACGGCACTGAAACCACATAATTCTCTGCCGGATACTGATTTCCCACAATATAATCCTTATATGTAAGTGTCACACCATTAAATCCAAGTGCAGTTGGCAGCCCTGTTAATAAATCTGCTGATGCGTTCGCTGAATTACCTGACGCCTTAGTAGTCTGTATTGTATTATTATGTCCTGTAGTTGCAGACTGTGTCTGTGACGGTTTCTGTATACCAGACGAACTTGTTGTACCTCCACCATTCTGTGCTGAATTAAGCTTCTGATATTTCCATTCATTATCATATGAATACTTAAGAAGCGTTCCTGCTATATACTCAGCAACCAGATCATTATCTTCATTGGTTAATGTTACATCATCTTTGCCACAACCTGTGAGTGCAGATATACACAAAAGCACAAGCAGACCTGTTATAACTTTTTTCATATATATTTCCTCAATTTTCCTTTATAATTATTATCACCGTTCATGATGAATATACCAATTATTCTCATACACTGATAACAATTATATCATATTATGATTTACAATCAAGATTAAACCAGAATTCTACACCATCAGATACATTTCTGACACCATATTCCTGCCCCATTGAATCCATAATAGCCTTTACAATAGACAGTCCTATTCCATTACCTCCATATTCTCTTGTTCTCGCTTTATCAGTCTTGTAGAACTTCTCCCATATTCTTTCAAGATCTTCATCAGCAATATTCTTTCCACTATTATATACAGTAACGGTAATAGTTCCTCCATTCTCTGATTTTTCAGTTCTCACCTCAATTGCACGCTTTCCATCACAGTGATTAAGTGCATTAGATATATAATTAGTAAGCACTTCCTCTGTCTTGTATTCATCAGCCCACACAAAATTATGCTCATTACGGTTATCAAATACTATACTCATATTCTTCTGTCCCGCTCTTATTGCATTGGCATCTGCTACAGAAGCAATAAGCTCATTAATATCAAATCTCTCCATCTCAGGCTCATCATTTCCGAATTCAATCTGATTAAGTGTAAGAAGTCTCTTAACCATTGTATTCATCTTGTTTGCCTCGTCCATAATAACATCACAGTAAAATTCCATGCTTTCAGGATCATCTGTTATGCCTTCCTTAAGACCCTCTGCATATCCTTGTATAAGTGCAATAGGAGTCTTTAACTCATGAGATACATTTGAAAGAAAATCTGTTCTCATTATCTCGAGCTTTTCTTTTTTATCAATATCTTTCTTAAGTTCAAGGTTAGCCTTCTTAAGCTCTGCAATATTCTGTTCAAGCTTCTCAGACATATTGTTCATGCTCTTTCCAAGCAGACCAATCTCTCCCTTATCACTTCCCTCATATCTTGCATTGAAATCCATCTCTGACATCTTCTCAGCAATATTAGAAAGCTGCTTAATCGGTCTGGTAATATATGTTGATACTACAAATGCTGCAATTATACCAACAGCAAGAATTGCTCCTCCAACATACTTAATAAGAGTTGTCGATATATTTACATTATCTTTTATTCCCTGGATAGGAGTTCTTAATATAATTGAATATCCATTGTCAAGTGTACCCCATATTTCAAGATAATAGTCGCCAAGTCTTTCGTCATACACCTTCTGTAACGTGTAATTATCATTGGAACTTATGATTGTCCTGTTCTCAACAAGTGATGTACCTGACATATCAATAATATCTTCCAGACGCTTTCTATGCTCCTTCTTATCATCCTTGTCTGCCGGGTTATCTGAATCATCTTCCTGATCCTTAGGTTCCAGTGCTTTATCCTGTGAGCCATTATTCTTAAAAATATCTCCATTAAATATACTCATACGAAGACGTTCCATCATTGAATCATCTCCCTGAGTACTTACATATATGGTACACCAGCTACTGTCAACTACAAGCACAGATATTCCCTTTGCTGTAGATATATTCTCCATATCAGCACACATAGTATCTTTATCTATCTGTAAATCAGTATATTTCTGCATGATTTCATTGACATTCTCATAAGAATTAATCATGCTCTTCTGCTTACGGTTCATATACACTTTCTCTGAAAAAATGCTGTTAAACCCAATAAGCATTGCCACAAGACATGTAACAGTAACTACCAGAAGAAGTGTAATCTTAAACTTAATTGAATGTATCTTCATCTTTAATTGCCTTCCTTATACGCAGAATCAGTCAACAATGAACTTGTAGCCCATACCCCAGATTGTCTTGATGTAATCGCCCTTCTCCCCCATCTTCTTTCTTAATTTCTTAACATGGGTATCTATAGTTCTTGCATCACCATAGTAATCATAATTCCATACATTGTTAAGAATCTTCTCTCTTGACAACGCAAGCCCTTTATTCTCAACAAAATAAGTAAGCAGTTCAAACTCCTTATAGCTTAACTCTATCTCTTCACCATCAATCTTAACAATATGTGCCGCTTTATCTATAGTAATTCCGCCAATCTCAATTATCTCGTTGCTGTCAACACCATATGCTCGTCTTATAATTGCATCAACTCTGGCTGTAAGTATCTTAGGTGAAAATGGCTTGGCTATATATTCGTCAGCTCCACATTCAAAACCTTGTAGTTCATCCATCTCCTCACCCTTTGCTGTAAGCATTATAATAGGAACTTTAGAATCCTTTCTTATCTGCCTGCACACTTCCCAGCCATCCATTCTTGGCATCATAACATCAAGAATTATAAGTGCAATATCTTTGTTCTCCATAAATGTATCTACAGCTTCTACACCATCAGCCGCCTCTATAACAGCATAGCCTTTTCTTGTCAGAAAATCACTTACAAGCTTTCTCATTCTGCTTTCATCATCTACTACTAAAATCTTCATCTTATCCATATGTAGTCCTCACTTTCACGATGAATTAATTATCTATATACTATCTGATAAATATGTTTAAAATGTGTACTCTGTTCATATATTTATATTATGACTACTTTGTTGACTGCTGTGATGATGATTTTAAAGACTGCTTTGATTCAAGCTCCGCTTCCCTTGAATTAAGCTCTTTCTCTTTTTCCTTTAACTTGGCTTCCTTAGATTCAAGCTCTGTCTGCCATGAAGAATACTTATTCTGTACATTCACTTCATAATTAATGACATTAGAATTAGAACCTGTCTTAAGGATAAAAAACATTGCAATTAACGCAATAACAAGAAACACATTTACAATCATAATTCTCATATAATTATTCTTGTACTTTGCCACCTGAATTGAGAGAGTATGCAGCTCACTTCTATGCTCATTTCTTTCACGTCTTCTGTCAATTGCAATCTGTGTTTCACTCTTTACCGGAATCGGCTTAATCTTATCATCTGGAATATCTGGTGAATTATACAGAAACTGCTGTAAATTCTTGAGATAATTAAGCCCAATGGATGTATAAAATAACTGTCTGTCAATTATCTTATTATACAACACATACACCTGTTTCGGATCTTTACTGTCCGTCTTTCCAGACAGATACTTAATAGCATTCATCTCATCTTTTGCTTCCTGCGCTTCCTGCTTCGTCTTAAAAGTATATCCGCCGACAACAAAGCCTTTTTCCTTATTATTAACATTTTTATTATCGCTCATAAACTCCACTTCCCACGCACATTTTTGTTAATTGTAACATTAATTCTCATTATCTACAAACCAAACATCTCCCGGCATATCTTTTTACCGCTTTCCGTCTTAAAAATGTTATTATATGCTTTCAATGCTGCATCCTTTGTAAGATTATCATCGCATATGTTAACCAAGAAATCTGCCTCAACAAGTATCTGATAATCTATCCCGTCTATTTTGTTATAAGTATGGTGATGTCCTATCAGATACTGCACTCTTTCTGATACTTCACTGTCAAAGCCAAGCCTTTCAAGAAGTTCTGCGGCAATAGCAGGACCTTCTTTTTCCTGCAGCTTACCACCACACTCACCATATTTTTCTTCACATATATGAATCCCGATATCATGTGTAAGCGCCGCTGTTTCAATTATAAAAAGACTTTGGTCATCAACATTTTCCATCTGTGCAATCAACCTGGCGTAGCTGTGAACCTTGCAAAAATGCTGTATTCTCTTAGCGTCTCCTTTATATAATTCAATCATTGCCATATGAAGTCTGTTAATCATAGTGTCTCCTTTTAATAGCCAAGTGTGTCATTTACAAGTATTACATGTATTCTTCCGACATGGCGTGAATATCTTGTAATCAGGAACTGGCAGCATAATGTGTCTGGTGATTTGCAGTCAAAGCATTTTCCGGTTGTCTTGCAGGGTGTCTTGACATCAAAATTCTGTGCATTAGTTGGTGCAGCTATATTTCTTGCACGCTTCATTGCCGAATCGAGGTCTGAACAGACTTTATTCATTCCAACTATGAAGATTACCTTCTTTGGTCCCTGCGCTATGCATGAAACACGGTTAGAATTGCCATCAATATTGACAAGTATTCCATCACTTGTCATCGCATTTGCACTTGATAAGAACACATCAGCGTCATATGAAGCCAGAAGTCCCTCTCTTGGAGTCATCTTTGAACGGTCTATATAATTGTAATTGCCCTCCTTCAAAGCCTCCACAAGTCCAATCTCCTGTGCACTGTGACAGCCGCCCATAGCAATTGTGCTTTCCTCATCAATTAACTCCAGAGCCTGCTTTAAAGCTGCTTCTTTATCCTCTGCATAATATCCTGACATATTTCGCGACTGTAAGCCATTAATTACAGTCTGTGCCAGTACTTCGTTTCTTTTCTTTACATTATCGTCCATGCTTGTATCCTCCAGTTATATTGTAATCAACTTTATCAATGTGTCCATTATAGCATACATTTCTACTTGATACTCATAACAAACTTTTCAAGCTTCTCCTGATTATCCTTTGCAGCATTACTATTGCGGTCTGCTAACGCAACCTGACTTTTTATATTTTTAAGACTTTTTGACAACTGTGCAAGACATCTGTCATTGTCCCCGCCACCGCTGAATGTAAACACAGCGTCAATTTTATCTGCCACGCCGTAATTCTTTATAAATGTGTTGACCGGAGACGCAGGCATACCTGCCCATACTGGCATACCCAATATAATTTCGTCATAATAATCTATGTTATCCGGAACACCTTTTATCTTAGGTCTTCTTCCAAATGTTGACTGCATTCCTCCAACAAGCATCTGCCTCACTGTATTCTTGGGTAATGGCTTAACTAAATCTATCTCAAAGATTTTTGCTCCCAGCTTTCTTGCAATAACCTTTGCAGCTTCCTTTGTATTTCCTGATAATGAATAATAAACAACAGCTCTGTTCATAGCTGACTCCTCCTGAAATGTTGTATATTCCTATATTACGATATTATATATTTTACGCTTTTGTGTATTAAGTGGCAATCACTTATAATAAAATAAAAAAGATGCAACAATCTGTTTCAAATTGCTGCATCCCATGTTAATCATTTATTATTGATTACATATCTTATATTGTCATTGATTCAAAATACTTTAGCGTATTTTGCAATTTAATCAAAAATCAATTTGTGATATATCTATAGATTTACATTTAAAATATAACTACTTGCACATCTCAGCCACAACCGCATTGATAACCTTGCCATCAGCCTTGCCCTTAAGCTCTGACATGACAGCTTTCATTATCTGACCCTTGTTCTTAGTAGCTATGACGTCTGCAAACTTCTCATTAAGAATTGTTCTTACCTCATCCTCTGAAAGCATTTTAGGTGCAAACTCTGACATAACAGCCAGACGTGCATTATATTCTTCTAATAACTCAGTTCTGTCCGCTGGACAAGTATCTATCTGTTCCTTGATACTCTTAATCTCTTTTAATATAGCCTGGTCTACCATCTCATCAGGAATATCTTCACGACAGCCCGAATCAATAGCAAGCTTCTTAGCCGCAGATACAAGTACTGCTATAGAATCCTTTCTCGCCTTATCTCTTGCCTTCATGGCATCAATCATAGCTTTCTGTAATGTTGTAAAATCCATTTCTATAACCTCCCTTAAAATCACTACCATAAATTGTAAATCAATTTAACCTCAATTACAATATTTTTTGTTAAATCATGGCTGTACTCATGATATAGATTATTCATGAGTTACGTTTATATTGTACATTTTGACTGTTGAGCCTGCATTCTCACTATTATCTTCACAATCCTGAATATAATTTCCAGCTTTAAAATAATTATAAAAATCAATCCAACCTGTTGTTACCGGATTATAACTATATTCATATTTTTGTGATATTCCATTACTACTAATTGAAACATAACCTGTACCATCAATTATCTGTATAGATATTGTGAATTTCTGGTTCAGCTCTACTTCGTCAAAATAATATATTTTCTGGTCTTCATATGATTGAGGATGTGCTTTATAAGTAATAGCAAGCCGTTTTTTGTTTCCCTCATATATTACCTTCAAAGGAACTGGTCCATTATCACCATTTGGATATATCCCATGCACCTGACATACCATCACTCTGCCATTTGCTGGAATTTTTGTCACTGCCTCTTCAACATCAAGACAATGTCTGCCATTCCAGTCCCAGTTCACTGTTTTATCGTCTCCCATCATTTCCCGCAATTCAGAACGTGCATATTTTGTGTTAACAGTTTTGGGGGCACTGACTGGTGTATTAAATACAAATGCACTATCTGAATCGTCATAATAAAAATATTCACTTGAATAATTGTCAAACGAAATACCTGTTCCTTTTCCTACTTCTTTAATTTTCGTATCGCTGCCATCCTGTAATTCTGGAATCTGTAATTTCCAATGAGCATTCAGCTTTTCAATAAATATTGATTTATAATTAATTGAATTATCCTCTTCTGCCTCAGATACAGGCCACACACAACCTGTAAATACTATGCCCGCAATTATTCCACTTATAATGAGCATAGTCCACTTGTACTTTCTTATCCTCATCACAACCCCTTATATATCTTCTCTATCCACGCCATCACTACATTTTTAGGTCGTGCAAATGGCTCTTTATGACTAAGCATAAAATATGGTGCTTTTATCTTTTCAAGCGCATTAATCTCTTCTTTTAAAAGGCTTTTATTATATTCTCTTACTGGACCCTTAGTTGCCGGATACAATGCATCTCCAAGGAAGCAATATCTCCCGTCTACTTCCATTGCTACACTTCCTTTTGAGTGACATGACGGAAGCTGAAATATATGAAACTTATGAAAACCAGCATCAATATACATATCATCAGATACAATTTCACCTTTATTAGTGTGCTTATAAGTATATTTCCCTTGATAAATTTTTATCCTGTCTTTTATCTGTGGATGTCCTTTATCCTGCGATTCATCATTCTTCCATAATCCGCATATTTTATCCAGATTGCCAATATGGTCAAGATAAAAATGTGACAATACAATATTAATATTTTTACCATCACAATTAATCTCTTTTAAATGTTCTATAACATCGGGATGATTTCCGACATCATAAAGCCATATATCATCACTTCCCTCAATTACCACAACATTAGACGACAACGGCGATTCCGATGGTGTGATATAAGATATTCCATGCTCTATTTCTATTATATTCAATTCACTCATTGTTATATATTAATCTCCACGGTTCAAACTTTTTTCACAGATTCATCACCAGTTATTCATATTATACCGCTATTATTCCATTATCAACAGGTGAATAATATATCAACAGATAAAACCATAATTAACTTATCAGACATACCTGCCTTAGCTGAGTATTTCAACCATAATACTGGCACAAATCGGATCAAATACTGTATCTGCCATCCTTTCAATATTGTCCCTGATATCGGATATGTCTTCATTCCTGCCTATGTGTCGGTCAGCATAATCAGCTATTGCAACAATACGTGCAAGCAATGGAATATCATCGCCACTTATACCCTCATTAAAACCACTTCCGTCATAATTCTCGCGGTGATATCTGACTGCTTGTGCAATTCCTTGTGATTCATCTGTCTGTAACATATTAATAATCTGATACCCCTTACTGACATAGGTCTTAAAAATCTCATACTCGTCATCTGTAAGATCAACCCTGTTAATAAGTGCATCCGGTATGCCAATCATTCCAATCTCATGCAGTAATCCTGCCTTATAAGCATCATCACATGATTTCTTATCAAGATTCATTCTCTGTGCAATACTCCTTGAATACTCTGCCACATTATTACAGTGCTCCTCTTCTCCCGGTATCTTGGCTGCCAGAGCTTTGGACATTGTATCGATAACCTTCATTGACATAGATTCAAGCTTTTTCCTCTCATCATGCACACGTTCCTCAAGTATCTGGTTTCTCTTTCTTTTTTCAACCCAGTAACGCTGGATAATATACATAAGGCAGTATGATATAAGAACGAAACATATAAACAGATATGGAAAACGAAGCGTTATATTATCGCCGTATATAAACTTGGCTGACATATCAACATTGAGCCTGAAACACACAATTACCATAATTAAAAATACAAAATTAAGCACAATGCTGTTACGTATTCCAAGCACGAATACAATTCCACATGCAAATATCATGGAAAACATTACGCTGAAATATCCGATACTCGCATGATAATACACATAAAATACTGGTATGCTTAGAATTATGCACACTATCGCATCTATCCATGTTCTGTAATAAAATCTTGAAACCATTATATTAATAAAAAGAACTGTGACCATTATAATTAATGCTATTATATAATCATCTGGTGCCCCATAGACAATTCCATTAGGAATACTGATAGCCCATATAAATTCAAATACAACCTTAATCCAGAATGCAAGGCTTTTATCTTCATATGGACACACTATCACTTCCCATATATGCTTTATTCGTGATACTACTCTGGTATTCTCTGACATATCTATATTACTATCCTGCCTTCCTCAATCAATGTAATTACAGTTTCTGCAACAGATTTATCAAACTGTGTTCCAGCGCCCTTCTCAAATTCACCAATAATATAATCCTTATCACAATGCTTTCTGTAACATCTGTTAGAATTCATCGCATCAAGTGAATCTGCTGCACTGATTATTCTTACCATCCATGGAAGTTCTTCTCCCTTAATTCCATATGGATAGCCCTTACCATCATATCTTTCATGATGGTACACAGCCCCCATATCTGCCTGTGGAAGAAATTCCAGACCAGATAATATCTGACCGCCCCAGACTGTATGATTCTTCATTATTCCATACTCCTCATCTGTAAGCTTTGCAGGTTTGTTAAGTACCGCATCTGGAACTGCAATCTTGCCAATATCATGCAGAAAGGCACTTCTATATATCAGTGAAATCTCTTCGTCTGTGAATTCATGCGCCTTCAGGTTCTTTGCGATAAGCTTGGAATACTCTGCAGCCCTCTTTGAATGTTCCTGTGTATATACATCCTTTTCATCAAGCATCTGGCTTATTGCTGTAACAGCATCAATCATAAGTTTCTTAGTCCCCTCTACAGCTTCAAGTACTTCTGCTTCAAGATTTTTCTCATTGTCCGCCTGTCTTATCTGATACAGCTTATAGAAAATATCCATGGCAACTACAAGAAGACAGAAACCCCAGTAAAAAATCGGATAATAGAATAAATAATCCCTTGTGTAATTATATATAAGCATATTATTAAGAGGAGTCCAGAATAACACCGTAATATACAAACCAAAAAATATACACACCGGTGCACCAAATGGCATGCCTAAAAGCACAAGTGTTATGACTGGCAGTAATAAAAACCATAATAGTGAAAAGCCATCATTAGTTCCTTCAATTGATATAATAACTGCCAATATAAAAAATACTACAACAGCAGCCTGACATATCCTGTATACATTTTTAATGTATTTTAATACAATTACAAGCACTATACTCATAACTGCAACTGCCAGTGTCACACCACCGATAATATATTTACCAAGCTTAAAATTCTCTATGTCAATCAGCAACATAACTAATACAAATATCATCATGACACTTTGAAGTGCCTTGGTATCTACTCTGACAGTTTTCTCATATCTGCATACCTGCCTGATTGACTCCACTATATCCGATAATAATCTCATTCCACGTTCCCCTGTAAATTTATCTTTACTATTGCTATAATGATTGTATAATATTCATGTTTTTAATTCAATTATTTTTGTATACTTTTGCCCGTATACTGAGTTATAATTAATGTAGTTTTTGTTCGTAACTTTTAATTAGCTAATCAAAGGGGATTACTATGACAAATATTGAAAATGAATTCTGGGAAGGCATGAATGGCATTTTTCCAGACATTATAAAAGCAATTACATCACTCTCCATCAAATATTATAACCACAATGTCAATAATCCACGCAACCGCTCTTCTGAATTCCGAAACGACCTGCCCTCTTTTATATGCAATCTCATCCATTCTCTCATGCTTAGGAAGCATGAATACGAATACAGGTGTCATAACAAATCCTAACATTCCACCAAGCGTGTTACATATAAGGTCATCCACTTCAAAAAATCTGTACGGATATGGATATTAATAAAAGAACATCTGAATTATTAATTAATAAGATGCTTAACGCACAAAATCCGAACTCAAAGAGTTCGGATTTTGCATCAAAAATGGACCAGAGGGGAGTCGAATTCTTCGCTCCGCTCCGGTCGGCGCAAAGCCGAGGTCCACCGGACCTCGTGCGCCCCTGTCCAAAAACCCGGCTACGCCATGTTTTATCCATTAATAAGACTTCCTCTGGTCCATAGGAAAAAGGGAGCGAAGAAGCTCACGCTTCCTCACTCCCTTTTCCCTATGGACCAGAGGGGAGTCGAACCCCTGTCCGAAAACCCATTCCCTGTTCTTCTACTATCATAGTTGATTATTTGACATTCCCTCCGGTGCACGGGAATCAACACCCTTGTACCTTTAGTAGCTTCATGATACGACCAGCACCTCAAAGCTTTGATACTGTCGTTTCCTACATGTTCGAAGCCTGGGTCTTAAAGTGTAGGTGCTTTAAGTCAGACTGCTGCAATTAGGCAGCGTATGCTAAATTATCGTTAGCGTTTATATTTAAGTTTGGAATTTGACGCTTTCCTGCGGATAGCTTCACCAGCTTCAAGATCCCCGTCGAAACCTTTACTAGCCCGTGTGTAAGCAGTTTCACCTGCTTATTTATATTAACATTGGCATAATGCCAAGTCAATGAACTTGTGATTCAAAACTGATAAAATATTTCTAAAATCTAAGATTCTTGTTCTTGAATTCCTTCTGTGCATCTCTTATCTGGTCTTTCTTTGCAATAGAATCTCTCTTGTCAAAGTTCTTCTTACCTTTTCCAAGACCAATTTCCATCTTCACCTTTCCCTCTTTCAGATATACCTGAAGAGGAACAAGTGTGTAACCTTTAATTGTAAGTTCACCAGTAAGCTTATTAATCTGATTCTTGTGAAGAAGCAGCTTCTTAGGTCTTAAAGGATCTTTATTGAATATGTTTCCCTTCTCATATGGTGTAATATTCATACCTAATACATACACTTCGCCATTCTCAATCTTGATATAAGATTCCTTAATTGAGCACTTACCTGCTCTGATTGATTTAACCTCAGTGCCGTGAAGTACCATACCTGCCTCGTATTTCTCTTCTATAAAATAATCAAAATAAGCTTTCTTATTGTTCGCTATAAGTCTGTTTCCTGATGCGCTTGTTTTTGATGCCATGTCAGTCTCCATTCTATTCTATGCAAATGCAAAATCAATTGTTCTTAGTATCTTATCGGTGCCTATAACCACAACCTTAACCTTCTGTCCGAGCTTATAACTTCTGTTCCCAAGTTCTCCTACCATCTCATAGTGTTCCTCGTCAAATGTATAGAATCCCTTCATATTATTGATAGAAACCATGCCCTCGATAGTGTTTGGAAGTTCAACATATACGCCCCACGCGGTAACACCCGAAACAACTCCATCAAATGTTTCTCCAACAAACTGTTCCATATACTCAGCCATTTTAAGCTTGTCTGTATCTCTTTCAGCATCTGCCGCACGCCGCTCCATCGCACTTGTCTGGACAGCAACATCCGGTAATATTGCATCATAATGGTCAGCTCTCTTAGGACTTAAACCTCCGTGAAGATTCTCCTTGATAATTCTGTGAATCTGGAGATCAGGATATCTTCTGATAGGCGATGTGAAATGACAGTAATACTTGGCAGCAAGTCCAAAATGTCCTACACATTCAGTAGTATACTTAGCTTTCTTCATAGAGCGGAGTGTCAGCCTGCTTATAAGATTCTCAGCATCAGAACCCTCTATCTCAGAAAGAAGCTTCTGAATCTCCTTTGGTCTTAAATCATCAGTAAGCCTTAATGTATAACCGAAGTTATTAATAAATGTGGCTAACTTACGCATTTTTTCCGGATCAGGGTTCTCATGAGTTCTATATAGAAATGGCATATCCTGCCAGAAATAATCTTCGGCAACAGTCTCATTTGCAGCAAGCATAAAATCCTCAATAATCTTAGTTGCTACATTTCTGTCATATGGCTTAATATCAGTTGGGTGACCATTCTCATCAAGTATAATCTTACTTTCAGGGAAATCAAAATCAACCGAACCTCTTGCAAATCTCTTCTTTCTAAGAAGCTCCGCAGCCTCTTCCATCATATGAAACATTGGAACAAGCTCTTTATACTTCATAATTTCATTAGTATCATTATCTACAAGAATCTTTTTTACGCTTGTATAGCTCATTCTTCTGTCTACATTAATAACAGTTTCACATATTCTATGTCCAACAATATTTCCCTTTTCGTCAATATCCATAAGGCAGCTGAGTGCCAGTCTGTCTTCTCCCTGATTAAGTGAACATATCCCATTAGATAACTTATGCGGTATCATTGGAATAACACGGTCTACAAGGTAAACACTCGTACCTCGTTTAAGTGCCTCTTTATCCAGCGCGCTTCCCTCTGTAACATAATGGCTTACATCCGCAATGTGGACACCTAGATGATATACAGGTCCTTCTTTCGAGATAGATACTGCATCATCTAAATCCTTCGCATCCTCACCATCTATAGTAACCATCTGAACATTTCTCAAATCAACTCGTCCAGCCTTATCCTTCTCACTGACAATATCAGGAATATCATTAATTGCCTTCTTAACTGATTCAGGAAACTCCACTGGTAAATCATATGCCTTGATAATAGACATTATGTCCACACCCGGATCATCTATATGTCCAAGTACTTCTGTAACCTTTCCCTGTGGATTCTTACTCTGACTGCCGTAATCACTTATAGAAGCAACAACCTTAGAACCTTCAACCGCTCCATTCATGAATTCCTGCGGTATAAATATATCACAGCTAATCTTGGCATTATCAGGAATAACAAAACCATACGTTCTGTTCTTCTGGAATGTTCCGACAACTTCCTTAACCTCATGCTCAAGAATGGCAACAATCTTACCTTCAGCCCTCTTACCGCCATTCTTCTCAGTAGTTATCACAACCTTGACCTTATCATGATAGAAAGCATTCATCGTGTCATTAGCCTTGACAAATATATCATCTTCCCTGTCAGGTATTACTACAAAGCCAAATCCTCTACTTGTGCTTTCAAATGTTCCAACAAGTGCTACATTTTCAGGCTTCATATACTTACCCTTCTTTGATACACCTATTGTTCCATCTGCAACAAGACTGTCAAGCACTTCTATAAGCTCAGAACGCTTAGCTTTAGGAATATCGAGAAGCATAGCGATTTCTTTAGCTTTCATTGGAACATACAGTTCATTATTAAGAATCATATCAGCAAGCATCTGTCTTCGCTGTTTAAATATATCCTTCTCCATATCCCTTATATCCCTTTCTAACCATTAAATATACAGATTCTACCAGATTGCTCGTAAAAGCAAAAACACTCTTAAGAAATTATCCGTTTCTTAAGAGTGTTCGTAATTTAGAAATTAAAATTAAGTATAACTGCTATAACAATAAAAAGAATTACAAGAATCTTGGTTATCTTAACAAGCTTGCCTTCCATTGAACGGCCCTTGTTCTTACCCCAGTATGAATCAGCAGCACCACTAATTGTTCCTGACAATCCGTTCTGCTTACTTTCCTGCATAAGAATTATTATTGCTAAAGCTATACAAATTACTACAAATACTCCCATTAAACCAATTCTTAATACATCTCCGACAGACATATGAAACAATGGAATTATCTTATTCATACCATCCTCATTCCTGCGCATCATGCGCTTTTTATTACATAATTATGCCAATACGGCAACATAGGTCATTCTATCACAAATAAACATTTTGTGCAAGAAAAATCAACAAATTAATTTCAACCCTTTGATTAATTCTTCTTCACAAGAAGAGACTCGCCTGTCATCTCAACCGGTTTCTCAAGTCCCATAATTTCTATAAGTGTAGGAGCGATATCACATAATCTTCCACCCTCACGAAGTGTATAATTCTCATCATAATTAACAAGAATGAATGGAACAGGGTTAGTTGTATGTGCTGTATGTGGAGCTCCTGTTTCGTAATCAATCATCTTCTCAGCATTTCCGTGGTCTGCGCAGATAAAGAGAACTCCGTCAACATCCTTTACTGCATCTACAGCCTTTCCAACAAGCTCATCAACCTTCTCTACAGCCTTGATTGCAGCTGGAATAACGCCTGTATGTCCAACCATATCAGGATTAGCGAAGTTGATAATAATAACATCATATTTGTCAGACTTTATAGCCTCAACTAAGTCCATACCTACTTCCGGAGCACTCATCTCTGGCTTTAAGTCATATGTTGCAACATCCTTAGGTGAGTTAACGAGTAATCTGAACTCATCAACATTAGGGTCTTCAACACCACCATTAAAGAAGAATGTAACATGTGCATATTTCTCTGTCTCAGCAAGTCTTAACTGCTTCTTTCCATGATTAGCGAGGAATTCACCAAATGTGTTCTTAATAATCTCTTTCTTGAATGCAACCTTCTTGTTAGGGATTGATTCATCATAATCCTTGAAACATACAAATGTTAATGGAATAAATCCTGTCTTTCTTTCAAATCCTGTAAACTTATCATCGCAGAACGCTCTTGTCATCTCTCTTGCACGGTCTGGACGGAAGTTAAAGAATATAACAGAATCATTAGCCTTAACTAATGAAAGTGGCTGACCATCTTTACAGATAACTGTTGGCTCAACGAATTCATCTGTCTTACCATTATCATATGACTCCTGAAGTGCCTGTGTAGCTGACTCGGCCTTAATGCCATCACCTGTTACAAGTGAATCATAAGCCTTTTCTACTCTGTCCCAGTTATTATCTCTGTCCATTGCATAGTAACGGCCTGATAAAGATGCGACCTTACCAACTCCTATTTCTGCCATCTTATTCTCAAGTGTCTCAACAAATCCCTTAGCTGAAGCTGGAGGTGTATCTCTTCCGTCGAGGAACGCATGAACATATACTTTAGACACTCCCTGCTGCTTTGCCATATCTAAAAGTCCATATACATGGCTTAAATGACTGTGAACACCACCATCTGATAAAAGTCCGAAAAGGTGAAGATCCGAATCATTCTTCTTGCAGTTCTCCATTGCCTCAAGTAATTCTTCGTTCTTAAAGAATGTACCATCTTCAATATCCTTAGTAATTCTTGTAAGATCCTGATAAATAATTCTACCAGCACCAATATTCATATGACCAACTTCTGAATTACCCATCTGTCCGTCTGGAAGACCTACAGCAAGTCCTGAAGCATATCCCTTCTGGAACGGGCATTCCTTCATAAGCTTATCCATAACAGGAGTGTTAGCCATAGCAATAGCATTACCCTCTGTTCTATCATTTAAACCATAACCATCAAGTACCATTAAAACTACTGGTTTTTTACTCATAATGTGATTCTCCTTTAAATGTATTCTAATTAATTGCCTATAGCATGATAGCACATTTGTAAAAAAAATCAAAGACCTTGTCTTGAATATTATCATCAAAACAAGGTCTTTTCATGCTTATTTACTTATTATAATTAACTATATCCGCAAAATCCGGCTTGAGACTTGCACCTCCTACCAGTCCACCATCAATATCAGGCTGGGCAAAAAGCTCTGCTGCATTAGAAGCATTAACACTTCCTCCATAAAGAATCCTTATCTGATCCGCTGTTTCTTTATCATATAACTCTTCGAATACAGTTCTTATAAATCCGCATACTTCCTGTGCCTGCGCTGTAGTTGCAACCTTTCCTGTTCCAATAGCCCAGATTGGCTCATAAGCAACTATTGTATGAAGCACCTGCTCTTTAGTAACACCAACATATGCTTCTACTATCTGTTCTTTAACGAAATCAAGTGTAATCCCTTTTTCTCTCTGTTCAAGTGTCTCTCCACAACAAAGAATTGGGATAATTCCATGTTCAAGTACCTTATGCATCTTGAGATTAAGCACTGTATTGCTTTCATTAAAGTACATTCTTCTTTCTGAATGTCCTATTATAACATGGCTTACCCCGGCATCAACAAGCATCTCAGGCGATAACTCACCGGTAAATGCTCCTTTCTCCTGATAATATACATTCTCTGCCCCAATATGTATATTAGATCCCTTCACTGCCTCCACCACAGGTACAATGTCAATGGATGGTACACAGAACACAACATCAACATCCGGATTATTAACATTCGGTCTCAATTCAGTAACGAGCTTAACTGCCTGGCTTGGTGTCATATTCATCTTCCAATTGCCTGCTATTACTTTTCTTCTCATTCTACGCCTCCCCACAGGAAATTATCCATAATAACATATATATGGACAATCCTATTAAATATTCCGATATAACTATCCTAGTAAAACAAATAATAGCATACTTTGGTACATATTTCAAGTATAGTTTGTGAAATAAATAACAAAAAATCCAGACCCCACTTAACAAAAATAAGGTCTGGATTAAAATATTATTATATAACTATGTCAGTAAAATCAATTACTTATCGTTAGCTGCAACTACACCTGGAAGTTCTTTACCTTCAAGGAATTCAAGAGATGCTCCACCACCTGTAGAGATGTGTGTCATCTTATCTCCGAATCCTAAGTTGTTAACAGCAGCTGCTGAATCACCACCACCAATGATTGTTGTAGCATCTTTAAGCTGTGCAAGTTCTTCTGCAACAGCAATTGTTCCTGCTGCGAAATTAGGGAATTCAAACACTCCCATTGGTCCATTCCATACTACAGTCTTGGCATCCTTTAAAGCTTCCTTGTAAAGCTCACATGTCTTAGGTCCAATATCCATACCCATGTCATCATCTGCCTGATGTCCTGCTTCTACGACATGTGAAGGAGAATCATTGCTGAATTCCTTAGCTACAACTGTATCGATAGGAATAAGCATTTTAACGCCCTTTTCTTCAGCCTTCTTCATCATATCCTTAGCATAATCAAGATAATCATCCTCTACTAATGACTGACCTACATTACCACCATGTGCTTTCTGGAATGTATAAGACATACCACCACCGATAATAAGTGTGTCAACCTTATCAAGAAGATTATTGATAACTGAAATCTTAGAAGAAACCTTTGAACCACCAAGAATTGCAACGAAAGGTCTTACAGGATTATTAACTGCATTTCCAAGGAAATCAATTTCCTTCTGCATAAGGTATCCAACAACAGCTGTATCAACATACTGTGTAACACCTACGTTAGAACAATGCGCTCTGTGAGCTGTACCAAATGCATCATTAACAAATACATCTGCAATAGAAGCTAAATCCTTAGAAAATGCTTCACCGTTCTTAGTCTCTTCTGGTCTGAATCTTGTATTTTCAAGAAGAATAACATCTCCATCATTCATTGCAGCAACAGCTGCTCTTGCATTATCGCCTACAACAGTATCATCTGCTGCAAACTTAACTTCCTGACCAAGAAGTTCTGAAAGTCTCTTTGCAACTGGTGCAAGAGAAAATGCAGCATCTGGTCCCTTTGGCTTTCCAAGATGTGAACAAAGAATAACTTTTCCTCCATCAGCAATAAGCTTCTTGATTGTTGGAAGAGCAGCTACAAGTCTTGTTTCATCTGTAATTCTGCTTCCATCTAATGGTACATTAAAATCACATCTGCATAATACTCTTTTGCCCTTTACATTGATATCATCAATAGACTTTTTATTAAGCATATTAATATCCTCCATATAATACATAAAATAGCTACATATACAGCTTTATAAAAAACCGGAGAATAGTCATACCATTCTCCGGCAAAAACAATCTAAATGATTAGTTTAATTCAGCGAAGTACTTAATTGTTCTAACCATCTGGCTTGTGTATGAGTTCTCATTATCATACCAAGAAACAACCTGAACCTGGCAGCCACCGTTTGGAAGTTCATTAACCATTGTCTGAGTAGCATCAAATAATGAACCAAATCTCATACCAACGATATCGCTAGATACAATCTGCTCTGTATTGTAACCGAATGACTCTGTTGCAGCAGCCTTCATAGCAGCATTAACTTCATCAACTGTAACCTTCTTAGCAACTACAGCATTAAGGATTGTTGTAGAACCTGTAGGTGTTGGAACTCTCTGAGCAGCTCCAATAAGCTTTCCATTAAGTTCTGGGATAACAAGACCAATAGCCTTAGCAGCACCTGTTGAGTTAGGAACGATGTTGCAAGCACCTGCTCTAGATCTTCTTAAGTCACCCTTTCTCTGTGGTCCGTCAAGGATCATCTGGTCACCTGTGTAAGCATGAATTGTACACATAATACCTGACTCAATTGTTGCACAATCGTTAAGAGCCTTAGCCATAGGAGCTAAGCAGTTTGTTGTACAAGAAGCAGCTGAGATAATCTGATCATCTGCTGTAAGTGTCTCATGGTTTACATTGTAAACGATAGTCTTAAGGTCGTTTCCAGCTGGAGCTGAGATAACTACCTTCTTAGCACCTGCATTAATATGAGCCTGTGCCTTAGCCTTAGATGTATAGAATCCTGAACACTCAAGAACTACATCAACACCAATCTCTCCCCATGGGCAGTTATTAGCATCTGGCTCTTTGTAAATCTTGATAGTCTTGCCTTTAACTGTGATTGTACCAGCCTCATCATCAGCTGTTACCTGATCTTCCTCACCGAAGTTAACATATCTTCCCTGTGATGAGTCATACTTTAAAAGATGAGCAAGCATCTTAGGGCTTGTTAAATCGTTAATAGCAACTACCTCATATCCTTCTGCACCAAACATCTGTCTGAATGCAAGTCTACCGATACGACCAAAACCATTGATTGCAACTTTTACTGACATAAAAACAATTCCTCCTAAAATGAATTTTTATAACATAGTTTGTTAAAATTTCAACTACCATGTATTTTACATAAGAAGAAGCTAAATATCAAGGCTTTCTTCCCATTTTTTACATTTTTGCACTTTTTTCAATAATAACTCATTATCAATTAGTCATTTTGACGAAATTTTAACAAATTCTGTATCCAATATTGTTTACTTAACGCTAATCCCCGCTTAATACTGACTTAAAGGAAACATTTCTTTGTATTCCTCAAAATATTTATCAAAATTAGTTCCGTTATCCTTCTTGAGATTAATAAGATACTCATGTGTATCAAACACATTTAACTCAAGTTCAATAATCGCAACTGCCACGTTAGAACAATGGTCAGCAATTCTCTCAAAATCTGTAAGCAGATCATTAAATATAAAGCCCTGATGAAGTGTACATTCACCTTTCTGGACACGCTTGACATGATTCATCTTCATTTCATCACAATATATGTCAACGAGTTCTTCTAACGGCTCTGTCTTATAGGCATATTCTACCTTGTTCTGTTCAAATGCATCTATTACATTTCCAACTATTTCTTTCATAATTAATGACATCAGTTCAACATCTTCAACAGCACAATCAGAAAACCTAAGCTTTTCATTAAACAGTTCTGCTGCTGCCTGTGATATGTTAACAGCATGGTCACTTATTCTCTCAAAATCAGAAATTGTATGGAGAAGCTTTGAGACCTCCTTGTTCTGTCCAGAAGTAAGCTCCTGCTGTGTAATCTTTACAAGATAAGTTCCAAGCTTATCTTCATATCTGTCAACCTTATCTTCTCTTCTCTGAATCTTGTCATATTTTTCCTGCGAAAATGTATCCAGTAGTTCCATGGAACGAATAAGATTTTTCTGTGCCATATGTGCCATTGAACAAAGAACTGTCTTAGCCTGTTCAATAGCAACTGTAGGATGAGCAATAAATCTGTCATCAAGTACACTGATTTCAACAATATCTTTATCTTCCTCATCAACAACCTCCTTGAAAATTGCACATACCATCTTTTCAAGGAATCTGATGAATGGAAACAGTACAGCAACTGTTGCAACTCTGAATAATGAGTTCACAAATGCTATCGAAACAGTTGTCATCGTTCTGTCCATAAATGAAAAATGCACAAAATGATTAATACTATAAAATACTACTGCCCATATTAAAGCACCAAGTGCATCAACAAGAAGATATACAAATGCTGTTCTCTTACCATCTGTAGTCGCACCAAATGAAGAAATGATAACAGGCATGGCAGCTCCGACAGCAATACCCATTATAATAGGCAGTGCTACTGAAAATGAAATAGCTCCTGTAACTGATAAAGCCTGAAGAATACCAACTGTAGCAGATGCACTCTGCAAAACGGCAGTAACCAAAAGTCCTATAAGTATTCCTATAAATGGATTAGAAAACTTGGTAAGCATATCAATAAATGCCGGCTCAGATCTTAATGGTGCAACTGCTGCACTCATGTTCTGCATTCCTACCATAAGGATACAGAAACCTATCATAATATCACCTATATGCTTTTTTGTAGGGTTCTTACAGAACATCCTAAACATGATTCCGATAACACCAATAACAGCAGCAAGAACCTCTGTTGAAAGTAAGTCTACCCATCCGGCACCACCACTGATATCAGAAAGACATAATACCCATCCAGTAACAGATGTACCTATAATTGCGCCCATAATAATACCGATAGCCTGTTTCATTTTAATCATACCGGCATTAACAAAACCAACAACCATAACAGAAGTTGCCGACGATGACTGGATAATTGCCGTAACACCTGTACCAAGCAGTACTCCCTTAAGAGGTGTATTACTTAATCTATACAGAATAACTTCCAGTTTGCCACCAGCCACTTTCTTTAATCCATCTCCCATAAGCTGCATTCCAAAAAGGAAAAGCGCTATTCCCCCGAGAAGAATAATCACAATGTGTATCAATTCAAAACTCACGAAAGCTCCTATCTGCGCATAAAAGTCAAGGTCGGACAGCGTAGTTGGTACTTCTACATCTATGCGCATTCACATAATCAGAATTTATACGCTGTCTTTTTAATAATATCAATACTAATAATCATTTTCAAGGAAAAATTACCTATATTTTACATTAGTTTACATGTTCTACATAAACATCAAAAATATCAATTGCGGATTAATTATGTTTATGTATAATGTATATTGACATTTAAGCATATGACTAATATTTGATGGAGGACATTAATATGCTGTTATCAGATTCACATATACATACTATGTTCTCTTCTGATTCAGAGGAGAACCCTGTAAATGTTGTTAACAATGCTATTTCACTGGGATTTAAACACATCTGTTTTACCGACCATAATGACTTTGATGCTCCTTTAGAAGATGGAAAAGTCATGTTTGACCTTGATTTTGAGGAATACATTAAGTATTTCCAGAATCTGAAAGAATCATACAAAGATAAAATCAATATTCACATAGGTGTTGAACAGGGACTTATGAGAAGCGTCGCAGACAGAGTCAATTCATACGATTCTGCAAAACAGCTTGATTTTATAATAGGCTCGTCACATCTTGTATATGGAGAAGATCCATACTACCCTGAGTTTTGGGAGAAACGTTCTGCAAAGGATACTGTTTTAACTTATTACGAAAGTATTCTTGATAATCTTGGCTGTTGTCACAACTTTGATGTGTATGGTCATCTTGATTATATTGCAAGATATATACCTGCCAATTCTTACACATATGACTGGCACGATTTTAACGATTTAATCTGCATAATTCTTAAAACAATCATTGAGCAAGGAAAAGGAATTGAAATCAACACTGCCGGTCTTAAATACGGAATGCCTGAACCTAATCCATGCCTTGATATTGTTAAAATGTATCACGACCTCGGAGGAGAGATAATCACTGTAGGTTCTGATGCACACGAAGTTAAGTTTTTTGCTTACAGATTTGATGTCGTGGCTGATATCCTTAAGAACGCAGGATTTAATTACTACACAATATTTAATGAAAGAAAGCCTGAGTTCATCAGATTATGATGAGCTCAGGCTTATTTTATATGCATGTATCTTATCTGCACCTTCTACATACATCTGTAAAATCTGAAGCTGTAAGGTGGAAGAACTATTTTCCCAGATAAGTCTTCCTTCTTACCGGTTATAATATTAAGTGCATCCGCACATTCTGTATCAAAGTAAGCTGTATATTCATTCTCATCTGCATTAATTGCGACAAGCACTTTTTCTCCATCAGCTTCCCTTTTGAATACATATTGTCTGTTGGTGAGTACTTTCTTGGTATAATCACCATAGCTTAATGCCCTGCTGTTATGATACATTTGTCCTAATGAACTTATTGTATAAGTCAGCTCATTGTATTCCGGCTTGTCAAATGAAGGACGCAGGATATTGTCATTGCCGCTGCCCTTAACTGCCTCGCAGCCCCATTCACTTCCATAATATATGCATGGAATTCCCGGCATGCCGAACATCAGCGCATATATAAGCGGCAGGTGTGCTTTATTGGTAAGCGTGCTGGCAATCCTTGAAACATCATGGTTATCAACGAATGTAAGCAGATGTTTTCCTGTATAGAGACACCATGGCTCTTTCCCAAACTGTCTTTCAATGCTGTGTGCAATCTCGAACATATTCATTGAATTAAAGCTTGAGTACAGTCCCTTATAACACTCATAATTAGTTGCACTGTGCAGGCACTCATCATTGACTATTGTGTTGTAATCACCGTGAAGCATTTCTCCTACAAGGAAGAACTCCTGCTTCATCCGGTCTGTTTCGTATCTTAAACGCTTCATAAAATCCCTGTTAAGACAGTACGCAACGTCAAGTCTTATTCCATCAATATCAAATTCATCAACCCATCCGCGCACTGACTCAATAAGATAATTAACCACATCCGGATTATTCAGATTGAGTTTCACAAGATTATAATAACCTTCCCAGCCTTCATACCAGAATCCATCATTATATGGCGAATTGCCATCAAAGCTGATATTAAACCAATCCTTATAGACAGAATCCCATTTCTTCTCACATACATCCTTAAATGCAAAGAAGCCCCTTCCCACATGATTAAACACACCATCAATAACCACCTTTATGCCTGCCTCATGCAGCTTTACCACAAGCTCTGAAAAATCCTTATTACTGCCTATTCTTTTATCTATCACACGGTAATCCCTTGTATCATAGCCATGATAATCGCTCTCAAAAATTGGAGAAAAATACACCGCATCAGTTCCTAACTTCTGCAAATGCGGTATCCAGTCTGCAAATTCTGATATGCATCTGTTCATCACCCCGTCGTTGTCTCTTAATCCATCACAAAATCCAAGTGGAAATACCTGATAAAACACCGCTTCTTCGTACCACATATTATTTTAACCTCCGTAACTGTCTGATATAATAATATTAAGCCAATTCCCGCAGTCTGGCAACATCTTTCTTAATACACTCAACCACATAATCAGCTTCCCTGTGTGTAATTGTATGGTTAATTGTCAGCCTTAGTGAACCTTCTGCTATTTTTTCATCAAGTCCAAGTGCAAGAAGGACATGTGAAGGCTTTCCTGAATTAGATGTACACGCTGAACCTGCAGATGCGCATATTCCCTGTTTGTTAAGCATTACAACCAGCATTCCGCCATTAACATACTGAAAACTGAAATTCATATTGCCCGTAACACGGATTTCCCTGCTTCCATTAAGTCTTGAATAAGGAATTTCTCTTAGTATTCTCTTAATCATATAGTCGCTGATTTTCTTTTCCTGCCTTGCCCTGTCAGAAAGTGTTTCATAAGCAATTCTTGCCGCCGTCGCAAGTCCTGCAATCCCGGCTACATTTTCAGTGCCTGCCCTAAGTCCATTTTCCTGTCCGCCTCCATGCATGAATCGTTCTGGCTTTCCGCCCCTGACATACAGAAATCCTACGCCCTTTGGTCCACATATCTTATGTCCGCTTACATTTAAGAAATCCACGCCCAGCTTTTTCACATCAACATCAATATGTCCAAATGCCGCCACCGCATCAGAATGGACCTTTGCACCATACTCATGCGCAATTTCACATACATTTTCTATTGGCTGGATAGTTCCGATTTCATTATTAGCAAGCATAACTGACACTAAAAATGTATCATTTCTAATCATTTTTTCTAACTGTTCCAGCTTAACAATTCCCTGCTCATCAACTGGTGCAAATGTGACATCTATTCCATAATTCTTAAGCCACAGTGCCGATTCCGTCACCGCATGGTGTTCTATTGAACTTACTATTATATGTCCCTGTTTTCTTTTCAGGCTCTCTGCTTTAACTGCCCAGTTATCCCCTTCCGTTCCACCAGAGGTGAAAAATATTTCATTTCTGTCAGCATTTATTATATCTGCAATAATATCTCTTGATTCCTCAACAACATTTTTAGCTTTTTCAGACAACCTGTACACACCTGACGGGTTTCCATAATCTCCCAAAAGATATGGAAGCATTGCTTCAGCCACTTCTTTTCTGACAGCAGTTGTCGCCGCATTGTCCATATATATCATTATATTTCCGCCCTGTAATTCCTTATAATATTGTATTCAGGCAGGGCATATATTGTTAATAAGTCTATCTGCGGTATCTGCTATGAATAATAAATTATCCTTAAAAGGTGGCATATTCAAATCCGCCATAATACTTACAATTGCCGGCGTTCTATCAAAACTGCTCGGATTTTATTTTCGGATACTTCTCACTAATTATACAGGTGCTGCAGGAGTCGGACTATTTCAGATGTGCATACCTCTTATTGCGCTTGCATTTGCAGTATGCTGCAGTGGATTTTCTGTAGCTGTTTCAAAATATTCAGCATCATCTCCATCTCTGAAATGGCTTTTCTGCGTATTAAAGATTACTATTTCTCTTTCAATTGCCGTTATGCTTTTATTTCTTATATTCAGCGATTTCATTGCAAACCATATATTTATGGAAAGCCGCTGTGAGGGAATAATCCGTATAACTGCAATCTCTCTGCCATTCATGTGCATACATAACTGCTTGTCTAATTACTATTACAGTCAGAAGGAATCTTTTCTGCCAGCCTCCTCGCAGCTTGTCGAACAGCTTGTGCGTATTGGCACTATTATACTTTATGTGCGCATAAAAAATGTATCAACAATATCAATTGCTGACGCAGTTACCGGTAATATATTCGGTGAATTTGCAGCTGCCACATACTGTGCTATTCCGCTGTTTTTCCGTTCCATTCATAATAAAAGCATGACGCAGAAGCTCTCCTGTTCACTCCGTGAATACAGATATATTGTTAAATATGCATTTCCAATTAACGCCAATCAGACTGTTCTGCATCTGCTTGAAGGGGCAGAAGCAATTCTTATTCCCGCAATCCTGTGCATGAATGGACTGTCAAAAGATGATGCAATAAGCCAGTTTGGTATACTTACAGGAATGGCTCTTCCACTTGTGCTTTTTCCATGTACGGCAGCTAATTCATTTGCACTTATGCTTCTTCCAAAGGTATCTGATGAAAGTTCGAATGTCCTGTCTGACCATCTTGCTGTGACAGTAAAAAGAACAGTTTCCATGTGTTTGAGTCTCGGCATTATAAGCATATTTTTATTCATTAACTATGGTGCGCGCCTAGGTGCAATGATGTTCCACGAAGACTCTGTATACATATACACCTGCATTCTTTCATGGCTGTGTCCTTTCCTCTACTTAAAAATCAGCCTTACAAGCGTGACTAATGGCATGGGACATACCGCCCTTACATTCATAATTAATATAACCGGAATTATCATCCGGCTTGCCTGTGTATTTCTGCTTATTCCAAAGCTTGGCATAACCGGTTATCTGTATGGTGTTCTTATTAGCAACATATGCATGAGTCTGCTTTACATTTTTAATATATACAAGAAGCTGAACATCCAGCCAGACCCGTTTGGCAGTATAATTGTGCCATTATGTATTGCGGTCATATCTATATTTTCATCAAGAATTATATGCCGCATTGTATTTGGTCTTATAATAAAAGAAGCAGAAGAATACACTCTCCTGCTTACCGGTGCCGCCATATGCTGCATTGTATATATTATTCTCTTTATTCATGAACAATCGGAACAGCGTCCTTCATAGACGGTGCCGCTTCCCAATAGTCAAGTCTGGATTCGTACTGCTGCCTTATCCATTCCACGGCAGCAAGACGACCATCTTCTGTCAGTTCAAATATCTCTGTTGTCTTATCTTCTTCCTTAACAGCACATGAAGCATATGGTCCTCGCCACACGCACGCAGAAAGCTTTAAATCAGGCTTTTCTCCTGTCTGCTTAAGCATATATCTCATTCCATTGTGCTGTCCTGTATACACACCCTTGTATTTGAAGAAATTAAGTGGCATTATTCCATTCGGATCAATCATTGCCATCACCTTCCACACCATTATTATTCTTTATAAGCTTCTCATTATAAAATGCGCCACCTAAATACATAATTCCTATTACAACCGGAAGGCATATAAGAATCAGCATGTTACCAGTTATTGAATACTTAGATACCACAAATACTATTATTAAATCAACAACTCCTGCTATAGTCATAACAATTCCATAAACTTTGATTTTATTAACTGCATCAACAGCACCTATGTTTGTCATTCCATAAAATCCAGCAATTGCAAAGTAAACTCCTTCCACAATAACTGCTATAAATGCTATATTCAGCAGCTTGACAACCATATATAATGCCTTTCCCTGCTCTGTTGCTGAAAATGAATATAGCTCTGACATAATATAAAATGCATAAAATGCCATTATAATTCCCATCGTTACCGCAAGCATTGATGCTAATTTAAGAATTCTGCACTTTGACTTTTCTGTTACTACGCTCATGTTCTTATCTCCGTTTTCTGATGATTAATGATTATAACATGGGATTGGGGATTTTTAAAGGGGTGGAATGTATAGCACGAGTCCATTATGTATTGATTATTCTTTATTATTAACCCTCTGTGTATTCTCATCTATATCCTTATAACCATACTTTTCATCCCGGTATGAAGCTAATTCTGCATCGTAATCTGTAATATTTCCCTCTTTTATCATTTTTAATAATTCTTCTAGTGCTTGTTCTTTTGACATTGTGTTCTCCTGTATAAACCCATTACAGCTATCTTATAAATAAAAAAGCATAATTATTATTGGATGGGCGGTGTATCCATCATCTCAGGTACTCCGAGGAGTGTGTCAGGAACCATTTCCGACCTCAATAATAACTATGCTAATCAACAATATATTCTTTTGAGCAAAAATATACACACCATTTATTTCAATAATTCTACAGCTCCCTTAAATACAGTAATTATCATAACTTTCATTAAGGTCATAAGGAGTTATCTGGTATACATAATAATTCAACCAGTTCGTATAGAGGTTGTTGGCGTGGCTTCTCCATGAAAGCAATGGCTTTCTGTTGCAGTCGTCATCAGGATAATAATTTACTGGAAGGTCAGGCTCAATTCCTTTGTCAATATCACGCTTATATTCCTGATCAAGAGTTAATCTGTCATATTCAGGGTGTCCCATAACAAATATCTCTTTCCCGCCATCACCAAGAACAATATATATTCCTGCTTCATCTGAATCAGCAAGTACTTTAAGTCTTGGATTGTCAAGAATCTGCTGTCTGCTTGCCTGTGTATATCTTGAATGTGGTGCCATGAATACATCATCAAAGCCTCTTACTAAAGGCTCTTTTCTATTCATAACCCTGTGCTTGTACACACCTGACAGCTTCTTCGGAAGTAATTCCTTCTTAATACCATAATGGTAATACAATCCTGCCTGCGCACCCCAGCATATATGAATTGTTGATGTAACATGCTTCTTAGACCACTCCATTACTGTTATAAGTTCATCCCAGTAATTAACCTCTTCAAATTCAAGCTTCTCAACAGGTGCACCTGTAATAATCATTCCATCATAATTATTGTTCTTAATCTCTTCAAAAGTCTGATAAAACTTCTTAATATGTGAAGCTGATGTATTCTTTGAAACATGTGATGACATCTGTAAAAATGTAACATCTATCTGTAAAGGTGTATTAGATAACCCTCTTAAAAGCTGTAATTCTGTGTCCTGCTTTATAGGCATAAGATTAAGAACTATTATCTCCAAAGGTCTTATATTCTGTGAAATAGCTCTGTTTTCGTCCATGACGAATATATTCTCTTCTTCCAATTCTGCTTTAGCTGGTAAATCACTCTGAATCTTAATTGGCATTATTGTTCCTTCTTTCTGTTATCATTGTTGTCTGATTATATCATATCACCTTTAATAACTGAACAAAAAATTATTTTACTTTATCATTTCCATAAATTCATCAATCGTAAGCACCTTAACCCCCAGTGAATTAGCCTTATCAAGCTTAGAGCCTGCTGCCTCTCCTGCAACAAGATAATCAGTCTTTTTGCTGACACTTCCTGTTGCTTTGCCCCCATTAGAAACAATCAGTTCTTCCATATTCTTACGGCTGTAATTATCAAAGCTTCCTGTTACAACAATCGTCTTTCCTGCAAGCTTATCTGATATTTCTTTTTTCTCTGGCATCTTCATATTAAGCCCTGACTGTCTTAACCTTTCTATTAATTCAATATTAGCTTCATCATGGAAAAAGTCATATATACATTTGGCTGTAGTTGTGCCTATATCAGGAATATTCTGCAATTCTTCTTCACCTGCATCAGCAAGTGCCATAAGATTATCATAATAATTCATAATCTGCTTGGCTGTATTCTTGCCGACATTTCTTATTCCAAGTGCAGTAAGCAGTCTGTCTGGTGTATTCTGTTTAGACTTCTCAATAGCTGCAAGCAGCTTATCAGTATTCTTCTCTTTTCCTATGATTCCCTTCTCAATAAGTTCATCTCGGTGTTCTTTCAATGTATATATATCAGCATAATTGTGTATATATCCTTCTTTTATAAGGGCATCAACAAGAGTTTCACCAAGTCCCATGATATTCATGCAGTCAAGAGATGTAAAATATGCCACTGTTCTTGACAACTGTGCTGCACATGACGGATTAACACATCTTATATCTGCTGTGTCCTCTTCTCGTACAAGAGGTTCCCCACATACAGGACATACCTTTGGTGCTTCAAACACATGCTCAGGTGCCTTTACACATCCATTAAGCTTAGGAATAATCTCTCCACTCTTGAACAGCTTATATTCCCCACCAATACCTACATTCATCTGTGTAATATAATCCTGGTTATGAAGAGTCGCTCTTGATACACTTGTACCACACAGCCTTGCAGGCTTTCCTGTTTCCGGATCATGGAATATCCCTGTAAATGTAAGTTTTCCTGTTCTTCCCACATCTACAAGAATATCATCCATAACAATAACCTTTTCTTCCGGTGGATATTTGTATGCAATATGACCGCTTGAATACTTACTTCCTGCAGGGAACTCCTGTCTGAATGCGATATGGTCAATCTTTACAACAGCACCGTCAATGTCATATGGAAGTTCTTCTCTCATTCTTCCTATCTCGTCAATTGCTCTGACAACCTCTTCCTTAGTCTTACATATCTTATGATATACAACCGGTACACCTGCTGCCTTTAATATATCCATTCCCCTGCCGTGGCTTTCCATAATCTCATCAGGTCCGTCCTGTACATTAAAGATAAACATCTTAAGACCTCGCTTCTTCGTAATTGAAGTATCAAGCTGTCTTAATGTTCCGGCCGCAAGATTTCTGGGATTAGCAGCTGTTTTTTTCTCAAGTCTTTCCTGTTCTTCATTATATTTTTCAAAATCTTCATGGCTCATATACACTTCGCCACGAAGTTCTAGTGAATCATAAGGAAGGTCAATAACCTGTAACACATCCCCCACTACCCTTGCATTAGCTGTCACATCCTCACCAATAAGACCATCACCTCTTGTCTCTGCCAACTGCAAATGCAGCTTCCCATCTGCTTCTTTTACATATCTTAAGCTCATGCTTAAACCGTCAATTTTTGTCTCTACTGAAAATGTGCAGTCAGGATGGATGGCATGAACCTTATCAATCCATGCACACACTGCATCTTCTGAAAACACATCTTCAATAGACAGCATAGGTACATTATGTGTGACCTTAACCCCGGCTTCTCTTTTTACAGTGCCACCAATCTTCTGTGAAGGTGAATCAGATGTCACCCATTCCGGATGTTCTTTCTCAATCTCTTTAAGCCTTATCATAAGCTTATCATACTCATAATCGCTTATCTCCGGCTCGTCCTGATTGTAATATCTGTCCATATGATAATCTATCGTCTTCTTAAGTTCTGAATATTCCTGTAATAAATCCATAATCCGCTCCTTAATTATCAGCCTGTATTTTGACTGTTTCTATCTGCTTATATATCTGCTCATAAAGTGTATTAATCTCTTTACCGTCAAGTTCCCTGTACTCACCAGTCTTTAAATCCCCTAATTCCACATTCATAATCCTTATTCTTGTCAGTTTAGTTACACTATATCCACATTCCGCACACATTCTTCTTATCTGTCTGTTAAGCCCCTGTGTAAGAATTATTCTGAATGTCTTGTCTGATATCTTTTCCACAACACATTTTCTTGTAGTTCTGTCGAGTTCCTTAAGATATATTCCCCCTGACATTCTCTTTATAAATTCTTTATTAATTGGTTTATTTACTGAAACGATGTATTCCTTCTCATGACCATTAACGGAACGAAGCAGCCTGTCCATCATGTCGCCATCATTAGTAAGCAGTATAAGTCCATCGGACTCTTTATCTAATCTGCCCACAGGATATATGCGTTCCTTATATCCAATAAAATCTACTATGTTATTCTTTCCCTGTTTATCAGTTGTTGTACATACAATTCCTACAGGTTTATTAAAAGCTATGACTACCTGTGGTGGTGTGCAGCTGTCTATCTTTCTGCCATCAACACATATAATTGTAGTGTCTTCTACCATCTCACCCATAACTGCAATTCTTCCATCAATTGTGATACGTCCTTCCTGTATCATTCTGTCAGCTTCACGTCTTGAACAGACTCCATGGGCACTGAGATATTTATTAATACGCTCTGACATGTTTCCTCCAATTCTTATCTTCATTGCTGATAAGTTCAAATCAATATACAGATGTATTAATTCTAACAAAAGAAAAAAATTAATTCAATTGTTGCGGGTTTTAATTTAATAATGTATAGTATATAAGCATATAAATTATTATATGTTGTGTACATGTAGCTTAGCTGGATAAAGCGTTCGCCTCCGGAGCGGAAGATCGTGGGTTCGAATCCCATCATGTACATTATTGTATTATTCTGTCCCTACATAGTTATCAATCTTTCTGTTCTGTTATATTCATATACATGATCAGAAAGGACTTCATCTGCAGCAACCCCTTCTGTATTAACTTCCTTTACCATATTAACAAGTTCATCTTTCTCAAACATCGAAAGCTTGGGAAGAAGTATAACCTCATGCACTGATGAAGGTAGTATATACAGATCTGCTCCCAGCTTCTGCGCAAAATCATACAATACATTCTCATATAATATGCAGGCTGCACCATTCAGTTTGCTTTCATTCGTAAGCACATACATATCAGACGGAACATAATCTTTTAAATCAACTTCCTCTCCATCCACATTAACACCACATTTTTCAAAAAGTGCTGCCATGGAACTAATCTTACTGTGAAGCAGATCCGGTGTATTCTTCAAAGCAGCTTTATACACATCATCAATAGTTACATTCCAGTTTTTCAGATTGTTATTATATATTAATGCTGTTGCACTTCTTCCATATTCATTATCAAGCAGACAGTAAAACACCACAGCAAGGTCAAGTATTCTCTTATGCGGCACCTGTTCGAGCAGTTTTTCATTACTTCTGTAATTGACGACCTTATAAACAATCTTGTCCTTTATAGTGTCAAAATGCTTAAGAATATTTACATCAAATGTAACATTATTCTTATTCTGTTCATATATAACCTCTATCTGTCGTATTATGTTCTTAATATTCTCACCATTCGTATACAATTCATAAAAGCTGTCCAGATATATAGTTGGCGCGATGTCTTTCCCCTTCTCCATAATAACAAGCCCATCCATCTCACAGCCATTATTCTTAATCACATGATTAATAGTAATATTACCACCTTCTCCAGCTATATACCCTGCATTCATCTTAATATATTCCACAAATTCCTTATACTCCATATACCTTTTCCTTTCAAATGTTTCCTATCCCCCTGCGCACGGAATTTAATAAATGTTTTGTACAAGTAATATAGTATATTAATATCAAATCTCTGTCAACAATATATATAGTATTCTATATGTTTTGTCGTGTTCTGTTGAGTTTATGTCGCATTTGGTATAAAAAATGTCGTATCTGGTATAAAAAAAGCTTTTTTCAGCTCATTTTACCAGATACGACTAACACAATATATAGTATTATTCAATTATTCATGCCAACTGTTTTAAAACGTCAGTTATAAGCTCACATGTCCTTTGTGTCGAAGCAATATCCAATTTTTCTTTTACAGTATGGATATCAATTATATCAGGGCCAAACGATACACAGTCAAGGTCATCAATCTTTGCAGCCATAATACCGCATTCAACACCTGCATGCATTGTTTCCACCAAAGCCTCTTTATTAAAAAGTCTATTATAAGATTCACACAACATATCCCTGATTGCAGAATTCTTCTTAAATTCCCATGCTGGATAAACACCTTTAAGTTCATAAGTTCCACCAAGATATTCAGTCATTTTTCCAACCTTATCAGTAAGATATTCTTTTTCACTCTGCGAACTGCTCCTTATTAAGTAGGTTGCTGAAAATGTCTTCTCAGCCAGCTCTGTAACCCCCAGATTAAGTGAAGTCTGCACCAGCCCCTTGATATCATTACTCATCTTAACAACACCATCAGGTATAAAATTAAGCACATTTATAAGCATCTGTGTTGTCGCATCATCACATGCCAAAGTGCTGCCTTCACCTTCACAATTCACCTTGATGGTAAGCTGTGGGTCAGTAACCGAATACTCCTCTTTCAAGACATTTGCAGTATTATTAAGAAGCTCAGTGACCTTATCTGCTTCCTGTGTCATTATAACCGCATCAGCAAATGGAGCTATAGAATTATCTTTTTCACCACCCGACATGCTTACAATATTCACATATTCTTTAACAGAAAAAAGAAGACGTCCCATCAGAATATTAGCATTAGCTCTCTGGCATATTATATCTGTTCCAGAATGTCCGCTTGTAAGATCATTAATTTTAATAGACATCTGTGTTCCTGTAATGTCCGATTTTTTCAATGGATAAGAAGCCTTTAAAGTTGCTCCTCCTGCACATCCTGAAAGGAATATTCCCTCCTCCTCAGAATCTATATTAAGCATAATTTTGCTTTCAAGACAGTCAGTATTAATTGCCTCTGCGCCAAGCATTCCAATTTCCTCGTCTACCGTAAACACAGCCTCAATCGGCGGATGACACATATCCTTGCTGTCTAATATAGCAAGCGCATACGCAACTGCAATTCCATCATCTGCACCTAAGGTTGTCCTGTCAGCCTTGACATAGCCATCATCTATATAAAGATCAAGACCTTCTTTTTCCATATCTTTAACCTTATCATTCGTTTTGACGGCAACCATATCAATATGTCCCTGCAAAATAACAGGTGCCGCCTTGCTTTCACTATCACTGGCAGGTTTCTTGATTATTACATTATAACTTTCGTCCTGCTTAAACCACAGATTCCTTTCTTTTGCAAATTCACACAGATAATCACTTATTTGCTTCACATTACCAGAACCATGTGGAATTGCACATATCTGTTCAAAATATTTAAAGACAGCTTGTGGCTGTAAATGTGCTAAAATGTTGTTACTCATATTTTACCTCCTTTACCTACTATTTCATCACCTTTAGCAGCTTTAATAGGTTTTTGCCCCATTCATACATTAATTTCATATGCCATTTTACACTATCGTGTGTGGTGGAATGGGCGACAGGATATCTCCACCGCCCATTATAGGGAAAATGTGAGGTAAAAACAAGATGCGCTTCGCGTCACTGTGTATACGCCTTCTCACCCCGCAGTAATCTGTCAAGCATATCTGCCACTGGTATCATCGCATTTTTAACCTCTGTGCTTGTATTAGTCTGTGCTCCTGCTTCTATAAGCATCGACCTGCCCTTCATATGCAGACAGTAACGATATGCATTAATATAAATATTCCGTAACAGCCCGGGATAATACGCTTCTCCTAAAAGATACATCTGAAGACTCATTGCCAGATTGTCATCCCTGTTGGCATTGTAAAGATAGCCTATATCTCCTTTTGCCTTGCTGTAGCTTATTCCATTAAAAAACATTACCTTTGACATTGTTACACCATTTTCTTCAGTTACAAGTCTTGTAGTATCCGGAACCCCATCCCTGTGAAGGTCTATTACAACCTCAATTGACGGATTTTCTTCCAGTATTTTTGCCACATTTTCTTCTGCATATGTATAAGCCTTGCTTCTGTCAAGCTTTCCATCAACATAATCATACACACTTGTATCATGATAAACATTGTAACCATATGTATTAGTGAGTATATCCGTGAGATAATCTCCAACACCGACTATTGTTGTAGATGTATCTCCTTCAACTGTATCCACAAATCCCTCCTGTGAATGTGTGTGAAATATAAGTATCTGCGGTAAATCTGCATTTTTCTCCAACGACAGGTCTTTTGCCAGAAATTCCTCTGGACGCATTATCTGTGTTGTCAGGCTTGTGATGGATGTGACCGTATAGAACTTCATAAGAAAATCATAATTCTTTAAATCTGCAATATTATAAACATTTCCAGCTGCATTTTCCTGTAAAGGCCAGGAGCAGACTGCAGCACCTGCCTCCACGACCCCCTCATCCGTCTGTGTAGCAGGTTTTTTATCCTCCTCAGCCATGCTAAACATATATTCCGAATCAACCCACACAGAACCCGCATTTTCATCATAATTGTCTTCAAAATATGTTTCTACAGGAAACAATGTCTTAACTGCATTTTCATAAATTCTGTTCTGAATATAATATATTAGATTAAAACTATAATTCATCATTATTACCATAAGCATTAAGCCCATGAATATAAACATATACACAGGCCTGTACTTTCTATCACTCATACATCCTCCTTGCTTTGCTTTACCATTATATTGTATTCACATCAGCCATGAATATGAACACCAACACGGTTAATTGCTTTGGATATTATGATACTTATGTTTCTAATGTCTGAATCAATGTCCTTTGGGGTTACATACATTTTTCCTGCTCCCTGAATAATGCCTTCCGCGTCTATAACAGTAGGCACTCCAATTGCAAGCACCGGAACACCTATATTATCTTTTGTTATTCCTATTCTGTGATTTCCAACACCTGAGCCGGGATTAATTCCCTGGTCAGAAAGCTGTATGGTACTATTTAATCTGTTAACACTTCTTGCAGCAAGAGCGTCTATTGCTATGCATACATCCGGCTTTATCTGGCTTACAACACCTTTAATAATTCCGGCAGTCTCAATACCTGTCTGTGCCATAACTCCCGGACTAAGTGTGCATACTCCTGTCTCCTCTCCATCACTTATATTAATACTAATGTTATCTACAACCTCAGGGCCTAATGAATCTGATGTTATATTTCTGTTTCCAAGCCCTATGACAAGAAGCTTTTCTGGTTTGACATTTTTATTCATGCGCTTTAAGAGCTTAAATATATAGCCTGCCAGTGTCGATATAACCTCTTTTGCATATTCTTCGTCCCCACCTGTAATATCATCTGCCTCTATAGTAAGATAAGTTCCTTTGGGTCTTCCTATCGCGGCTTCGCCCAAATGATTTGTCACCTGCAATTCTGTGACTTTCACACCCATCCTTGATTTTTTGCTTTCTCTTAATCTTATCCCCCGCAGCTTTCCTGTTCCATTCATTGCTTCTTCATTTGCTTCTACTGCAAGGTCAGTTCTTACAACTATATTATCCATTTTTCACATCACCTCCCCAACATATTGTGCAGAAAAACGAAATTTTTATACCAAAATCTTCATTTAGTTCTTGACATATAGATGTTTGTACTATAAAATGTGTGAGTATGTTTACATTAGATCGTCCGTGTCCGGCTTTAATGCGAAACAGATATTATTATTGAATTATGATTTGGAGGTGTACGGATTGGCTAACATTAAATCTGCTAAGAAGAGAGTAATTACAAGTCAGGTAAGAGCTGAGAGAAATAAGGCTGTTAAGTCTAGAGTTAAGACTTATATCAAGAAGGTAGAGGCTGCTGTTGCTGCTGGTGACAAGGCTGCTGCTAACGAAGCTCTCCCTGTTGCTATAGCTGAGATCGAGAAGGCTGCTTCTAAGGGAATCTTCCACAAGAACGCTGCTGCAAGAAAAGTATCTCACATTACTAAAGCTGTTAACGCAATGGCTTAATAAGAATTTTAATAATTTAAAGAACCCGGTGCTGACACCCACTCGCACCGGGTTCTTTTTTATTTGCTGTATTTAATTATAATAAGTTCTACTCCCAGCCTGTCATTAAGCCTTCCCTGCTTAACTGCTTCTTCTGTCTTCGCACATTCATTCAATGCATCCAACAGTGTATTCATCTCAAAATATTTTGCCTGTGCCTGATATTTGCTGGCAACAAATGGTGCTGCTCCTATCTTTGATGCAATCTCTTTACCTGAAATTCCCCTTGACATAAGATCTTTCACCTGTAGTATTCCGTTAAACTGTCTTACTATAAGATAAAGTATTCTCATAGGAGGTTCTTTTAATTCCAGTAAGTCATAATATAAATCAAGCGCCTGCTGTTGTTTCTTATTCGCGATTGCACTTATCATATCAAATATATGACTTGTTGTCTGTGTTGTGCATACTTTCTCTACATCTTCTACTGTCACAACATCCCTTCCCTGACAATAGCTAACAAGCTTCTCTATCTCCTGCTTTATATAATCCATGCCTGCACCTGTCTTATCAAGTATCAAATCACAGGCTTCCCTGCTTATTTTAAGATTATCTTTAGCAAGAAGCCCCGCTATCCATTTTTCAAGAGTAGCAGTTGTCTGTGGCTTCATCTCGCATACATACCCGACAGAATCAACCGCCTTATATACCTTATTACGCTTGTCCACATCTTTTTCTACCATAACAATAACAAGATAATCAGGAATATGCTTAATATAATCTGCAAGCTCGTCATTAGAACTTTTCAAAAAACCGGTATTTTCCATTATAACAAGTCTCTTCTGGGCAAAAAAAGGCAGTGTTTCACACACATCAATTATATCCTTAACGCTGGCATTATCCGAATCATAATATGAATAATTCATTGTATCGTCACCAGCTATAGCATTCTTTAATCTGTCTCTGTACTGCTTCTTAAGATACTCTTCCTCTCCATACAGAAGATATACACTCTTAAATTCGCCCTTTTTAATATCATCACTTATGACCTTCAAACCTGCTGCCTCCGTTTCTAATCTTAAACAATAGTATCAGATATGTACAAGTGGTTCAAGTTGAAAAATATTTTCTCATATCCCAGCACCTTCACAGTTCTATTCTTACAAAGCTTTAAATACCTCAATTTTATACAAACCATCCCTGACACGCACCGCAATCTCTCCACTTTCGTCTGTCCTATACACCTTTGCTCCAATCCCCGACAATCTCTGTAAAGTCTGCGTATGAGGATGTCCATATGAATTACCTGCTCCACAAGATATCAATGCAGTTTCAGGCTTTACATAACTTAAAAATTCTTCTGAACTTGCCCCCTTACTTCCATGATGTCCGACTTTCAATATATTAACTGACACAAGCCGTGCCGGTTCGCCAGCATCCCCTGTCATACTATTGACATCCTCAATAATACACTTTTCCGCTTTCTTTTCTGCATCTCCTGTCATAAGCATAGAAAAATCTCCATATTCCACAAGATATACAGCAGAATAGTCGTTAGCTGACTCGTAATTGTAACCCTTGCATGGGTGCATACACTCAACCGAGAATTCTCCCGATTTAATACTGTCACCCGCATCAGCATAAACAACATTAATACCAGCAGCTTTCAATGTTCTCTCTAACTTCGACATATCATCACAATCCTGCTTCTTTACTGCCGTAGTCTGCCTGATTTCCGGCAGTACAACAGTACCTATCTCAAATGTGTTATCACACAATTCAATCAATTCATATATTCCATTAACATGGTCTTTATCCGGGTGACTTATAAACACATAATCGAGACTTCTTACCCCACAATATTTAAGATAAGTATATATGGTATATCTCCCGACATTCTTCTTGCTTGTGCTTCCTCCATCAAACAATACATTCATGCCATCCTTAGTATGCATAACAATTGAATCCCCCTGCCCAACGTCAAGCATGGCAATCTTCATATCTGAATCAATATTGTAATGAAGCCCTGTCAGCACACATACTAATAAAGCAAAACATACAGCATCAATCTTCTTGTTCATTAATATAACATGTACACATATCCATATAATTAAAACTGTAAAATATAAAAACACCCTTGCAGTATCAGGAGTTCCCGTAACAATGACTGCATATTTAAAATGTGATGACAAACTGCACAGCTTATAATAAAAATCAAGAATATATCCACCTGCTCCCGCAAAAAAATATGCTGCTTCAAGAGATAGCATGCCAGCAATTCCCGTAAATATACCGCTTATCATTATCAACGACATAAGTGGAATTACTATAACATTAAGAAACAGGCTTATTACAGGAATCTGCCCAGATATAATAAGAATTACCGGAAGTGTCGCAATTGTAACACACATGCCTGTAATAACCGAATCTGCGATTCTGAATAAAATTAATTGAAAAAATCCTGCATTCTTTTTATCAGGACGTCTTATATATATAAGAATAGTTTTATCATCAGACAGTATGGGTTTAATATATATAATTCCTGCCACGGCAAGAAATGACAACCAAAAAGCTGAATTTATAAGATTATATGGATTAATCCACAGAAGAATAACACTTGCTATCCCTAACGTATTAGCCATATCACTGGTTCTTCCAAGCACGTCTGCCAGCATATATACAAGAATCATTATTACAGCACGGCTGGCAGATGCACTATAACCTGTCATGCACAAATATGAAATAATAAGAAATGTACTAAAACATGCAGATGCAATTCTCCCAATTCTCTTTTTTAACCAGTCATATATAAACATTCCAACAAGCGAAACATGAAGTGCACTTATGGCTAAAATGTGGGAAATTCCATTCTTCTGATACATTCTCTTAACAACATCATCAAGCCCTGACCTGTCACCTAGCACAATTGACTGCATAATTCCAGCATTCTGCTCAGAATATGCATTTTGGTAAATATTTTTTATAGAATCTGCAAATCTGTAAATGCTGGAAATATAACTGCTTCCAGATTGTACATTCACAACATCTGACAAATCTGCACAATAATTAAATCCAAGTGATGTATAATATTTTCTGGCATTAAACTGTCCTTCATTAGATGGTATATTAAAATCCTTTAATGTTACTTTAATCTTAACTTCATCCCCCGGATTGGCAAATCTTTTCTCTGAGTATACTACCAAACCGCTTTTAAACTGCCTGCCCCATGAATCCGGCATAACAAAGGCATTTCTTATATACACCGCATAACCGTTTTCTGACTGTTTAATATCTGCTATGTATCCATTTACACAAGCAGCATATGTTTCGTCCAACAATTGTCCCTGATAACATAGCTTTTCCATACTCTCTTCAGTTCTTAGACACATAATAGGAAACATCATGATAAAAATCACATAAAATCCTGGAATTCCTGTTTTCTTAAGATATATAAGGAATCCGGTAAACACCATTATTCCTACTATAATAACGATATATGGCTTGGCATATAATGACAAATATACTGCAGCAATGCTCATAACTGCTGCCACAAAAAATGGTCTCTTCAATAATATCCTTTCCAGAAACGACCATTAATTATCAGATAAATCTTTTTTTACAAGTTCATTATTCATATGAAATACTGTATCAAGGCTGATTACATCTCTATACATCAGATTAGAATTCCCATTGACAAGTATCTTAACGCCATCAATTCCCTCCAGTCCTGAAAGGGAATTAACAATTGAATATATAGTTACATTGCTCTTTGCATTAACCATATCTGTTGCAAATTCCTGACTGAGATTAACATAACATATCCTGTCGACAACAGATATACTAAGCAGCTTGGTATTCGACGGAATACTCTGGTAACATCCTGACTCTGTTGTTCCTTTAATAAGCTGTTCCATTACAACCTTCTCAACAGATACATTCTTATTATAACAGATTCTCTTGCTGTTCTTTACAAGGGCATCTCCTGACTTGTTAGCAAAATACAGATTAATCGTCTTCCACTTCACATCAGCCATAGCACCTTCCTGTGTATCTACAAAATCCTCATCACTCATATTTCCTATGACTGTTCCATCTTCATACACAGCATCCTTACCATCAACATAAAATCTTACATACAGGACATCACTTATCTGTGACAATTCTTTAACAACTGCTGCCCTGTAAAGTACTTCCGTACCTGGTTTCATTCCATAATAAGAGCTGTCATAATAGACCCCTGCATATATTCCATTAATTTCAACCGTTGGCTGCGATACAGACACCGGCTTAATTATGCTTGTATGCCTGCCTTTTGCAACATTCATTTTTTCAAGGAGTTCATTTGCAACTGAAACAGCGTCCTGACTTTCGATGTATACCCTGCCTTCAGTTAGTGATGTTCCGTCTTCATTAAGAAAATATACAGAATATGGTGTTCCCTTCTTCTGCGAAGAACATGAAACAGTTATAAATGTTACTGCAATAACAATTATAACGAATGTCAATTTCATAATAGCTTTCCTTACATGTCCCATCATAACTGCTCCTTTCCTATCCTGTTATTCTTAACAGCTTATGAATATGTCCACTGGCATACTTCCATCTGCATTACTGCTGGTTTTCAACATAATTAAGAGGTATTCTCATTGTAAATGTTGTTCCTATATTTTCCTCACTATGAACCTTAATAGTTCCATGATGCATAAGAATTATGTTTCTTACAATAGCCAGTCCAAGTCCTGTTCCGCCCGTTTCACGCGACCTTGCCTTATCTACCCGGTAAAATCTTTCAAATATTTTATTAATACTTTCCTCTGGTATTCCTATTCCTGAATCTTCAACTCTTATATAAAAATATTGATAATCTGCATTCAGTGAAACATGTACCCATCCATCTTCGACATTATATTTGATAGAATTCTCAACAAGGTTGGATATAACCTGTGTCATCTTAACTTCATCAATCTGTGCAACAACCGGTCTGAAACTTTCAAAAAGCAGTTCAATATTCTTTTTCTGTGCTAATGGCTTAACTCTCTTGAGGGTCATCTCTAACAAATCATTCATATTAACAGATGTAACATTAAGTGTTGCAACAGATTTATCCATTCTGACAAGAGTAAGTAAATCTTCTATAATCTTACTTTCTCTGTCTATTTCACTTACAATATCCTGCATGAACTCCTGATACACTTCTATTGGCACATTTTCCTGTGTATTAAGAGACTCAGCCAATACTTTAATCGATGTTATAGGTGTCTTTAATTCATGTGACACATTTGAAACAAATTCTGCTCTGGACTGGTCTGTTTCATTAGCTCTGTCCATTATATTATTAAAATCATCTGCAATCTCACGTATTTCGGTATAACTCCTGACAGGGATTCTTTCATCAGTATGCCCTGCACTTACATTTGAAACAATATCAAGTACCCTTTTTACAGGCCGGTTAAGAAAATATATGCCTACGATAAGTAACGCCAGACATATTGTTATAATAACCAGTTTAATATTATTATTCTGACTGTTAACATCGTGAAACATTGCATCTATCTCCGTGTAATCAAGATCAGCCACAAGAACAGCGATAAATTTACCCGAATCATTGTATACCGGAACCGCTGCCTGTATATTACCCGTTTTCTTATCATAACCGGAACTGTTCTTATGATTACTGAATATATCGAATACTCTTGGATTAAGAATTGTCTTGTTAGTGTCAATAGAATATGTGTCAACACTAACAACATAATTCAGATTAACAATTCTTATTCTTATCTGATTAAGTGCCGAATAACTGCTGAGTCTGCTGTTCATATCATTATTCTCAGCCGCTTCAAGACTTTCATAATTAGAATATTCTGCTGCAATGAGAACCGCTTCATTCTGAATAACCGCAGTCTGTCTTGTAATTACAGACTGCCTGTAAATATACTCAAAGCCTTCAAATGTACAGATTACCGCTGTTGCAACTATTACCGCCATAACTGCGAACTGTCTTGTTGAATATTTATTTATGAACCTGAAAAATGACTCAAACTCTCTGTCAAAAAAGATTTTCCTATGGTCATTTCTTTTTTTAATCTTATTAAACATTAAAATAGTAACCTACTCCCCACTTAGTGTGAACATACTTTGGTTCACTCGGATTATCTTCAATCTTCTCACGAAGTCTTCTCATATGGACATCAACCGTTCTGCCGTCACCTGAATAATCCTGTCCCCACACAGCTTTAAGAAGGTTATCCCTGCTGTATACCTTTCCTGGATTAACTGCTAACAATTCAAGAAGATCAAATTCCTTAGCAGTAAGATTAATAGGTCTTCCTGCAATATACAGATTACGGCTGTCACAATCTATCTTCATATCACCCGCATTAATAATATTGCTCTTTGCTGCTTTCTTCTCTGTCACAGCATTTCTTCTTAAAATGGCTTTCATTCTCGCCTTAACTTCAAGAATGTTAAATGGTTTTGTAATATAATCATCTGCACCATACTCAAGGCCAAGAATCTTGTCCATGTCATCGCCTTTAGCTGTCAGCATAATTATTGGCACATCTGAAAACTCTCTTATCTGCTGGCATACTGATAATCCATCAAGCTTGGGAAGCATAATATCAAGAAGTATTATGTCATATTCATTGTTTTTAGCATACTCGAGAGCTTCTTCACCATCATATGCACAGTCTACAACGCTATAATCCTGCATAAGACTGAACTTAAGTCCCTTAACAATCATTTTCTCATCATCAACAACTAAAACTCTGCCTGCCATAATCTACTCCTTTTTACTTTCTATGCATATGCATCTTATCATACGCAAATATAATTCTTTATCTTATTAAATGCTGCTTCCTTAATTCCAGACACTTTCATTATATCTTCTATTGTCTGGAATCTGCCATTATCTGTTCTGTATCTTACTATATCTGCTGCCCTTGAACTTCCAATTCCCGGCAGTGTCATAAGCTCACTTTCTGTAGCTTTATTAATATTAACAATCCCCTCTGTCTGTTCTTCAACAGAAATGTCCTCTCCATATGCCGGAATATATATCCTTTCCCCATCAGCAACAAGTGCTGCAAGATTAACTGCAGACATATCAGCCAAATCATCAGCTCCACCAGCCATTGCCACTGCTTCATACAGCCTTGTTCCCTTCAGGCACTTTACAACACCTGGAGAATTAACATGACCACATATATACACATATATGTCTTCAACTGATGATTCACTTTCCATATGCCAGCTGTCTTCTATACTACTTGATACGACATTATCTGCAAATGTATTCTCTGACACTGAAGCGTTCTTTCTTCCTGCCAGATATATCAATCCGGTTATAATCAGAAAAACTGCACATATTCCGTATTGTACAGCCCTTTTGTGTTTTTTATATAATTGTCTGTATTCCATGTACACTCTCCTTAAGCATTACCCTTTGGAGATTCCTTTTGCGTACTTTTCTATTTTACAAAATTGTACTATCGAATACAAGCCTAATTTGCCTATAATTGTTTACACTTTTTTCGTTCTTTGGTAAAATGTTACTATTACCGGCTAAGGGAGGGAAGCCATGAATTCATCAAAGAAATCAATTCTTAATTCTAACTTTACATATCTTGCTGCCTTTGTACTTCCAGTTATAATGATGATGGCACTGTACTATACAAGAGGCATATTCCCATGGGGAAACGAATGTTATCTGAGGTCTGACATGTACCATCAGTATGCACCATTCTTTTCAGAACTGTGGCACAAGATAAGAAATGGTGAAAGTCTTACTTACTCATGGAATATAGGAATGGGAACTAACTTCACATCTCTGTTCGCATATTACCTTGCAAGTCCATCTAACTGGTTCGTTGCACTTTTTCCACAAAAATACACTATAGAGATAATGAATGCATTTATAATACTTAAGATAGCTGGCAGCAGTCTTTCTTTAACGTATTATCTTACTAAACACAATAATAACAAGCATGTTATTGCTGCCATATTCGGTATGTTCTATGGTATGTCCGGATTCATTGCGGCATACAGCTGGAATATTATGTGGCTTGACTGTGTTATTCTGATTCCACTTATCATGCTTGGACTTGAACGACTTGTTAATGAGAACCGCTGCATATTCTATTGCATAACTCTCGGATTATGTATATTTACTAATTATTATATTGCAATCATGGTATGCCTTTCAGTAGTGATTTACTATGTTGTTCTTATGATTGCTTATAACGGTATTAAAAGCCCTATGCAGTATGTGAAGAAATTTATTAATTTCTGTGTATATTCACTGCTTGCCGGTGGACTGGGAGCGTGTCTTCTTCTGCCTGAATTCTATACATTTTCACTTTCAGCCTCAAGCGACACGACATTCCCTGATAAGCTTATTTCTTATTTCAGCATATTATCAATGCTCACAAGACAGCTTATCAACATTCCGGTTCATTTAGGACTGGATCATCTGCCTAACATATACTGCGGCGTTGCTGTTTTTGTACTGCTACCGCTTTATATTATGTGCAGCAAAGTCAATGCACGTGAAAAGATTGGCAAATGTGTCATCCTGCTTATCTTCCTGACAGCATTTAACTTAAATATACCTAACTATATATGGCATGGTATGCATTTCCCTAACAGCCTGCCTTGCAGACAGTCATTCATATATATATTCTTTCTGCTTGCAATGTGCTATGAAGCTGTTATTAACCTTAAGAATTCTACTAACAGGCAGCTTGGTGCATCATTATGGATTGCAATTGGTCTTCTGCTTATTATGGAAGAACTTTTTATTAACTCAGAGACTGAATATTCATTTAAGAGTATATATATAAGTGGAATATTTATTCTTATATATGGTCTGTTAATGTTTATTCATAACAACGCCAGGCTCAAAATTCCTGTTGTTCTTATGCTTGCATTCTCAGTATCAATCATTGAATGTACACTGAATATGGATGCAACCGGTATTGGAACAACAAGCCGTACATCATATCTTCTTGATTATGATGCCGTAAAGACTGTTACAAAAACCGTATCTGATAATGACACATCCTTCTATAGAATGGATAAGCTTTTTGGAGCGCGTTCTAAAAATGATGGTGCATGGCATAATTACCGAACTGTTTCAACATTTTCATCAACATGCAATGCAGGAATGTCAAAGCTTTACAACCTTATAGGAATGGAAAATTCAACTAATGCATATGGCTGCAATGGTCTTACCGCTGTTACTGATTCTCTTTTCTCTGTAAAATACACTATTTCTAACCGACTTTTAGTTGAAAGTGATATAAGAAATTATTATACAGGCAGCGATGGTGAATTTGTGTATAAGAATAATTACACACTTCCTATTGGTTATGCGATTAACAGTTCAACAGCATATGACCTTGTTATGGCTAAGAATAACAATGGTATTGAGAACCAGAATCTTCTTATTCAATCTCTTACCGGAATAAGTGATGTATTTGAATATACTACTTCATTCCCTACTGAAGCCGATTGTATTATAACACCTTCAAAGAGTGGTCATATGTACCTGTCAGTTGCGAATAAATCTGTTGATTCCGTAACTGTTACTATTAATAACACAACCACTTACACCTACAATAATATAAAGAGCAATAACCGGATTCTTGATATTGGTTATGTCCACGACACAGATACTGTCGAAGTAACTTCTGATACCGGCGGAATGAATCTTTCTGTATACACACTCGATGAAGATAAATTCATCAGAGCATACAATAAACTTAACTCAGAAAGCTATCAGGTTGAAAAATATACAGATACAAAGTTCACAGGAACTCTTACTGCTTCCTCAGACAAAGCAATATTATTCTCTATTCCATACGATGGTGGCTGGTCTGTGTATATTGATGGCAAGAAGGCTGATACTTATGCCTGGGAAAATGCATTGTTATGTGTTGACGTAAGTGCCGGAACTCACACTGTTGTATTAAAATATCGTCCTGTTAATTTAATATTGGGTTGCGTTATTACTACAATTTGCATTATTATATTGATTGGCATTTATCTTGCCAGCCGCTTTATTAAAGCAGGAAAAGTAAATATGACACATTTTCCGTCAGTTATCAGAAAATATCTTGATGATCCGTCTCTTACTGACAAAGACATTAAGAAACTGTCTGATGATAATATAGAAAGTTCTATTCTTGATGATATGGATGATTTCGATAATCTCGAATCACCTGATGTTGATGATGAACTTACTGACAGTCTTCTCTCTTCTATTGAAGATGACGAAGATAATTTTAATGAAGAAAATACAGATATTTAATTCAAGGAGGATTTATAAATGAAATTATGGGGTGGACGATTCACCAAAGAAACTAATGAGCTTGTTAACAACTTCAATGCATCAATTTCATTTGACCAGAAGTTCTATAAGCAGGATATTGAAGGAAGTATTGCACATGCTACTATGCTTGGCAAGCAGGGAATTATTCCTGAAAGCGAAAGTGAGCAGATTGTAGAAGGTCTTAAAGGAATTCTTGCTGATATTGAATCAGGAAAGCTTGAAATCACTGATGAATACGAGGATATCCATACATTTATGGAAGCAACTCTTATTGAAAGAATCGGTGATGCCGGAAAGAGACTTCATACCGGACGAAGCAGAAATGACCAGGTTGCTCTTGATATGAGACTTTTCACAAGACAGGAAGTTCTTAATACTGATGCTGAGCTTAAAGAGCTTATGGCTGTTATCTTAAGAATCATGAAAGAAAACACTCATACATTCATGCCTGGATTTACTCATCTGCAGAAGGCTCAGCCTGTTACTGTTGCTCATCATTTCGGTGCATATTTCGAAATGTTCAAGCGCGACAGAAGCAGACTTCACGACATATATGAAAGAATGAACTACTGTCCTCTTGGTGCAGGCGCACTTGCAGGAACAACTTATCCATTAGACAGAGAACTTACTGCTTCTCTCCTTGGTTTCTACGGACCAACACTCAACAGCATGGATTCTGTTTCTGACAGAGATTACCTTATTGAATTCTTATCTGCATTATCAACTATCATGATGCATTTAAGCCGTTTCTCTGAGGAAATATGCATCTGGAATTCTAACGAATACAGATTCATTGAACTTGATGACGCTTTCAGTACAGGAAGCTCTATTATGCCTCAGAAGAAGAACCCTGATATCGCAGAGCTTGTAAGAGGTAAGACAGGCAGAGTATATGGTGCTCTTATGAGTCTCCTTACAACAATGAAGGGTATTCCTCTTGCTTACAACAAAGATATGCAGGAAGATAAGGAATTATCATTTGACGCATTTGACACAGCTAAGGGCTGCATCAGCCTTTTCAAGGGCATGATTGATACTATGAAATTCAACAACAAGAGAATGGAAGCTTCAGCAAAGAACGGCTTCACTAATGCTACTGATGCTGCTGACTATCTTGTTAAGAAGGGGGTTCCTTTCAGAGAAGCCCACGGTATTGTCGGCCAGCTTGTTCTTATGTGCATTGAGAAAAATATTGCACTTGATGACCTTTCACTTGAAGAATACAAGGCTGTAAGCCCTGTATTTGATGAAGATATCTACGAGGCAATCAGCCTCCAGACTTGTGTAGATAAGAGACTTACTCTTGGCGCTCCTGGACCGGAGGTTATGAATAAGGTTATTGCTATATATGATGAATATATGAAGGAGAATTAAGAGTATTTCGGGGTTGTACTGTCTGTGGGTTTAGCATTAGTGCCAACTTTAGGTAAGCTGACCTAGTGGCTGTAAATGCCGCCATATACAGAGTTTATTACGGTGCAGGAAATCAAACGCGCTTCGCTTGAACGAGATTTCCTGCACCGAACTTTTATATATAGCGGCATTAACACCCACACGGTAAGCTTACATGCCGTTGTCGCTAACGCTTAACTCACAGACACTACCACCGCGAAGTACCGATTTTGTTTCATGCCATATGTCTCCAGTATTTAAAAAATGGTATGGATAATCCCATACCATATTCTGACTAACAAAGTGACCTCGCTGGTCAAATTATTCTTTCAAATGTAGTCTCACCAACCCAAAAACAATTTAACTAACTATCCATTTATATTTTAGAAAAATATACTTTTTTTATCGGTGGTCATGTCGAAGAAGTGCTTCACACCATCACAACTAAATTGTAAGCTCTCGGTGTGGGTGTTATGCCGCCATATACAGCCACTAGGACTGCTTACCTTAGTTGTGATGGTGTGAAGCACTTCTTCGACTCCCCAACCGTTAGAATCACACTCTTATCTTAGTCCCCTTAGTATCCCTGTGTGCCGTCTTCATCTTGGCAAAGCTGATACTCTTGCCCTTATATTCCATTGTGAACTCGTCACCTTCTGTAAGCAGGAATACATCTTCTATATAATCATCTTTTGAAAGCTTGATTCCTCTTACGCCAACAGCACTCTTCTTCTTCATTGGAATGTCTGTTAATGGGAACTTTAAGAACACTCCGTTTTCTGTCTGTACAATTACATTCTGGTTGCTCTCGACAACCTCTTCTTCCTTGATTTCTCCATCAAGTGAGAACTTTGAATAAATCTCTACTCTTGCGTCTGTTGAATACATTCCGATTAGCTTGTCGTCATCTGCTAATTTTGTACATGCAACTGTACGCTTTGCCACCTGGAATTCTTCGCTGTCAACAAGCTTCATCATTCCCTGTCTTGTGACAAAAAGCATTTTCTGATTCTTAAGTCGTTCAAATGGAGTAATGTACACAATTATCTCCTTAGAGCTGTCATAGTTACACAGATTATCAATCGGTGTGCCTTTATCTCTGAACTTAGTGAATGGCAGATCCTTTATCTTTAACTGGTGCAGATCTCCCGTATCAGTAAATATGCAGATTTTATCTGTGTTCATTACCGGAATAACATATTTGTTCTCATTAAATACAGCATCTTTATTTCTCTCAAATGCAGCCATATCAATGGTTCTTGCATATCCGAATCTATCCATAATAAACATAACTTCCATCTCTGGAATCTTCTTTTCCTCAAATACAGCAGCTTCTCCGTCTTCAATTACAGTTCTTCTTGCAACACCATATTCCTTCTTAATATTAAGAAGGTCAGACTTGATAACCTTAGCCATCTCTTTTCTGCTGCCAAGTATCTTTTCATACTTCTCAATCTTCCTGACACATTCATCATATTCTTTCTGAAGATTAAGAATTTCAAGACCAATCAGCTTGTACAGACGCATTTCTAATATTGCTCCTGCCTGTCTTTCCGTGAAATCAAGACCTGCAGCCTGCTTTTTTGACTGCTCTGACTTGAATCTGATTCCCTCGACATTACCATTGACAAGGCAGTCCTTCGCCATCTTAAGATTAGCACTGCCTCGTAATATCTCGATAATAAGATCAATAATATCACAGGCTCTTATAAGACCTTCCTTAATCTCCCTGTTAGCCTTCTCCTTTTCAAGAAGTGTTGTGTACTTTCTTGTAGCAAGCTCATACTGGAAATTAATGTGATGTCTGATTATATCCTTAATCCCTAAGGTCTCAGGTCTTCCATCAACGATAGCCAGCATATTTACGCCAAATGTATCTTCCAACTTGGTCTTCTTGTAAAGAAGATTTTCAAGATTCTTGACATCAGCGTTCTTCTTAAGTTCAAGGACAATTCTTATTCCTTCCTTAGAAGATTCATTGGAAATGTCGACAATATCGGTAGTTTTCTTAGTTTCTATAAGGCTTACTACATCAGATATAAATTTACCTATGTTAGCACCAATCATTGTATATGGAATCTCTGTAATAACAAGCTTGTCCTTCTCAGAACGGTTCTTGGCAGGCTCGAATACGACCTTGCCTCTTAACTTAATCTTACCTGTTCCAGTCTCATATATTGCACCAAGCTCGCTTTTATTAATTACAATTCCGCCTGTAGGAAAATCCGGTCCAGGGCAGAGCTGCATAAGCTCGTCTGTTGTGATATCCTCATTATCCATATATGCACATACTGCATCAACAACCTCTGAAAGATTGTGTGGAGGGATATTAGTTGTCATACCAACCGCAATACCATCTGCACCATTTACAAGCAGATTAGGTACTCTTACAGGAAGAACCTCAGGCTCTTTTTCTGTCTCATCAAAGTTAGGCACGAAATCCACAACATTTTTATCAAGGTCAGCAAGATATACGTCCTGTGTGAACTTTTTTAACTTAGCTTCTGTATATCGCATAGCGGCAGCTCCGTCACCTTCGATAGAGCCGAAGTTTCCGTGTCCGTCAACAAGAGCCATACCCTTCTTAAAATCCTGTGAAAGTACAACGAGTGTCTCATATATTGAACTGTCACCATGTGGATGGTATTTACCCATTGTATCACCAACGATACGTGCAGACTTTCTGTGAGGCTTGTCGTAATTAAGCCCCAACTGGTCCATGGCATACAGCACTCTTCTCTGTACCGGCTTTAAACCGTCCCTTACATCAGGAAGTGCTCTTGCTGTAATAACGCTCATGGAATAATCTATATAGGACTTCTGCATAACCTCAGAATACTCAGTCCTTATAATCTTCTCAGCCATTTTCTACTCCTTTAGCTTTTACGCATCAATCTCAGCTTCATTAGCATGCGTATATATAAATTCTCTTCTAGGTGGTACATCTGTACCCATAAGCATTGCTGTAACCTCAGTTGCAAGCCTTGCGTCCTCAATCTCAACCTGCTTTAAAATTCTTGTTTCCGGATTAAGAGTTGTCTCCCATAGCTGGTCAGGATCCATCTCTCCAAGACCTTTGTATCTCTGAAGTGTAAATGTTCCTGACGTATGCTTCTTTCTGTAATCCTCAAGTGCCTTGTCATCATATAGATATTCACCCTCGCCCTTCTTAGGAACAACCTTATAAAGAGGTGGTGTAGCAATATATACATGTCCCTGATTAATAAGCTCAGGCATGAATCTGTAGAAAAATGTAAGAAGCAGTGTATCAATATGTGCTCCATCCACATCGGCATCAGTCATGATAATAATCTTATTATATCTTAATCTGCTAATATCAAAGTCATTACCGTAGCCCTCTAAGAATCCACAGTTGAATGAATTAATCATTGTCTTAATCTCGGCATTGGCAAGTACCTTATCAATACTTGCCTTTTCAACATTAAGAATCTTACCTCTGATTGGAAGAATTGCCTGAGTTCTTCTGTTTCTTGCAGTCTTTGCTGAACCTCCAGCTGAATCTCCCTCAACAATGAACACCTCACATTCCTCCGGATTCTTGCTCTCACAGTTGGCAAGCTTTCCGTTGCTGTCTATAGAAAACTTCTGCTTTGTAAGCATATTTGTCTTGGCTTTTTCTTCCGCTTTTCTTATCTTCGCAGATTTTTCGGCACATGCAATTACTGCATTAAGGTCGTCCAGATGTCTGTCAAAGTAAAGCTGTACTTCATCACCTGTTACATTTGCAACAACTGTACCAGCATCAGGATTATCAAGCTTGGTCTTGGTCTGTCCCTCAAATCTTGGTGCAGGGTGCTTAACTGCAACAACTGCAGTCATACCATTCCTTACATCAAGACCAGTAAAGTTCGCATCCTTATCCTTTAAGATACCAAGCTCTCTCGCATACTGGTTGATAATCATTGTAAACTTGGTCTTAAAGCCTGTAATATGCGTTCCACCCTCCTGAGTGTATATGTTATTACAGAAGCCAAGAATATTTTCCTCAAATTCATTAACAAACTGAAATGCTACTTCAACCTCAATATCTTCCTGCTTCTTCTTAAAGTAGACGATATCGCATACTGTCTCTTTGCCATTGTTAAGGTCTTTGATATATGCCTTAAGTCCGTCAGGCTCATGGAAAGTTTCCTTATCCTCGCTGCCCTTTCTCTTATCTTCAAACTCAATTGTAAGCCCCGGATTAAGATATGCAGTCTCATGAAGCCTGCTCTTTATCGAGTCTGCTTTGAATCTTGTCTTTTCAAATATTTCTCCATCAGGAAGAAATGTAACAGTTGTACCAGTATCATTTTTTCTGCATGTACCAATCTTTTCAAGCGGCGCTGTTGCTTTTCCACGCTCGTATCTTTGCTTGTACACACCACCATCAACTCTTATCTCGACCTCAAGCCATACAGAAAGTGCATTAACTACAGATGCACCAACGCCGTGAAGTCCTCCAGATATCTTATATCCGCCATCTCCGAACTTGCCACCTGCATGAAGTACTGTAAATACAACCTCAACCGCAGGTATTCCGGCTTTAGGATGGATTCCGATAGGAATACCTCGTCCATTATCCTTGATAGTTGCTGTTCCATCATCATTAAGAGTTACATTTATCTGTGTACAAAAACCCGCAAGATGTTCATCCACTGAATTATCCGCAATCTCATATATAAGATGATTAAGACCTTTTGTTCCGACACTTCCAATATACATGCCAGGTCTCATTCTTACCGCTTCAAGACCCTCGAGTATTGATATACTGTTAGCATCATATTTATTAGCTGCCATTATTAATTACTCTCCTCTTTACTTTCCAAAATACGCATTGAAAGTATCCTCAAAGCTGCTTCCCAACGTATACGCATCCTGAATACTTATTTTCTTCCACTCACTGTTATTAAATTCCATATATATACCAGATTCATATTTCTCAAAATCAGCATTAAACTGCTCTAACTTTCTCTTTTCAAGAATTGCAGACTTATTAACCTCGGTCTTAGCCTTATCATTATCCGATGTACATCTTATAATGTAATATCTGCCTGCTGCCTCAACTATACTGCTCATCTCACCAGTAGACAGATTGAATGCTGCTTTTTCAAATGCTGCATCCATCTCGCCACGTTTCAGTTCGTACTCATATTCGCCATCCGCATTGTACTCCTTGGCAACAGCAAAGAATGAACTTCCTGAATTCACAAGATTATATGCTTTATTAATATCTTCCTCTGAATCTGATACAATATACTGGATATCAATAACTCTTGCCTCATCTGCACTTACTTCAATATCCATGCTGGAAGTAAGATCATCGTAGAGTTTCTGTGCTATTGCAAATTCAGTAAACATTGTATTCAGTTTATCCTTAGTTATTCCTGTACTGCTTATCTGCGATTCTGTTAATTCATTGTAAAATGCATCAACAGCCTTACCCACAGAATCTTTTTCTTCTCTTCCAAGCACAACACCGCGTTCCTTAGCCTTAACATTCATAGCCTTGACGCGCATTAACTTACTCTTAATCTGGTCCTTAATATAGCTTTCAAAATCAGCATCACCAATTTTCTCTCTCCATATATTACTGCCAAACATTTCCTCATATTCCTTCTTCACATCAGACATGAGAATATCTGCCTCGCATGTATAAGTTATCTTCTGTCCTGCTGTCTTAATAAGCTCACCGTTCTTCATTCCTGTTGTAAAATATATCAGACTTCCATTAAAGAACTTAATATATCCTGCAACTAACAGAACTACAACAAGAATAACTGCTAATATAATAAATGGTTTCTTTCTTCTTTTTTTCATATTCTATCCTCTTTAATTATTTGTGATATGGCTCATTCTTCATAATCCTATAAGCCCTGTATATCTGTTCCAAAAGAATAACTCTCATAAGCTGGTGTGGAAATGTCATCTTTGAAAAACTCAGCTTATAATCAGCTCTCTTAAGTACTGCATCTGCAAGTCCCAAAGAGCCTCCTATTACAAATGTTATGTTACTCGTTCCTTCTATTCCAAGTCTGTCAATCTTTTCTGATAGTTCGACAGAATCAAGCATTTTCCCTTCTATTGCAAGTGCACATACATAGGCATCATCTTTAATGGCTGAAAGGATTCTCTCCCCTTCCTTATTCTTAATCTGTTCATTGACTATATCACTTGCATTATCCGGTGTTTTCTCATCAGACAGTTCAACAATATCAAGCTTGCAGTATCTTGAAAGTCTCTTGGAATATTCTTCAACTGCCTGGGTATAAAACTTTTCCTTAATCTTACCTACACATACAACAGTTATACGCATCTGTACTATCCTTCCACGAAGAAATATCCGCCATTATCAAGCCTGAACACTTCTAACTGCTCAAGAAGTTCATCATTGCTTAAGTCAGATACGTCCATTCCCTCATCATCCATCACTTCTCTTAATTCTTTAATATCCTTGCAGTATACCGCCATACAGTCCTCTAAGAATTCCTTAGCTTCCTCTAAATCATATGCAACAGGCTCATCGAAAAGCTGTTTCTGATCTCTTAAAAACACCTTCGCACACTCATCGATATGTTTATCCATAACTTAAATCTCCTTATCTTATCTCTTTAAATTGCTCTCTTAATGTTCCTTCTACCCATCCCGTTACGAAACGCCCATGTTTCTTAACATCATCTACAGCTTTCTCCATAACATATGAGTAATACACCCTGTCAAGCATTGCAATATCATTATAGTTGTCACCAAATGCCATACATTCTTCGGGTTTTAAGCTGAAATATTTCTGTATCTGCTCAATTCCTCTACCTTTATTAACATTAGTGTCCATAAGGTCTAAGTAAAGTTCTCCCGATACAAGTACTGAAGCCTTATCACTCCATTCGTTAATAAAATGCTCCTTGGAATTCTTAATTCCTGTCATATCACACACAGCAATCTTTAATATATCCTCGTCAATGTCTGTGAACTTATCAACTAATGTAGTATGGTAATTGACCACCTTGGTCATTCTGTAATAATATTCTTCTGACTTAGGCTTAATATATGCCGTATGTTCTCCTGATACAAGCACCTCACAATCAGGCTGTTCAATTACATCCTCAATTATCTCTAATGCAAGCTTCCTATCCATCGGAGTCTTCCCAATAGTTTCACCCATGTATTCCACAAGTGCACCATTCTCTGCAATATATGCAAGCTTATCACTGACAGTCCCAAAAAGTCTCTTAAGACTCGTTATCTGCCTGCCACTAGCCGGCGCGAATATAACGCCTTTGTCAACAAGTTTATTGATATACTGTATAGCAGATTCATCGACGCTCTGTGCTCCGTTAAGAAGCAGTGTCCCATCAAGGTCACTCGCTACGAATTTAATCATATGTTTTCTCCTTAAAATGCTTTAAGCTCATGTACAAGTCTGGCAACAGGCAGACCGACAACATTATTATAGTCGCCTTCAATACCCTTAATGTATGCTGCAAATTTTCCCTGAATACCATATGCACCAGCCTTATCCATAGGTTCTCCTGTGCTTATGTAATCCCTGATTTCCTCATCAGTCATATCATATACCCACACATCAGTCTTTTCATAAAAACTTACATTCTTATGTGCACTGCATATAGTTACACCTGTATACACCTGATGTATCTGACCTTCTAAAGACTTAAGTATTCTGAATGCATCCTCTTCATTCTTAGGCTTGGTAAGAATCTCTCCTTTATGATAAACAATAGTATCTGCACCTATAACGATTACAGAATCTTCATTATCTGCGTATTGTTCTAATACAGACTGTGCCTTAACAGAAGATAATTCTCTTACATAATCTTCAGGCTCCATCTCTTTAATATTCTCATCTGCATCACTTGTAACAACAGTAAAATCAAGTCCTACCTGACTCATTAATTCTCTTCGTCTTGGTGAACCCGATGCAAGTATCAAATGTTTCATAAAACTTCCATCTCCTTGTTCTTCACTGTATTTTGTGTTCAAAGCCTACTTCGACTCATACATATTGCATTATAGCATAAAAAAGCAGAGTGCTTCAATACCACCCCAATAAAAAAGGCACAACATTACTGCTGTGCCTCTCTGATATCATTAACATTTATTATCTTTTATTGCTCTTTTTGCTTATCACAATAACAGTTCCAGAAATAACAGCTGCTGCTACAAGAATCACAATATATACCCATACATGATTATTGTCACCAGTCTTTACAACCTCTTCATCAGCCGCAACTTCACCAGTTTTTCTGACTCTTGAGCCACCAACAGTCTCATCTTCTTTTCCTGTAACTAATTCTTCATCTCCTGCAACTTCACCAGTCTTCTTTGTGACCTGAGTTGATGAAGTTGTATGTTCTTTTGTCTGTTTATTAGAATCTACTGTTGTTTCATTTGACTTTGTTGTCTCATTAACAGCTGTTGTTTCGTTTGATTCTGGTTTTGTCGGCTTAGTTTCCTTACCAGCATCAACTGTAGTCTCATTCGACTTTGTTGTCTCCTGCGCAGCTGTTGTCTCGTTTGATTCTGGTTTTGTCGGCTTAGTTTCCTTACCAGCATCAACTGTTGTCTCATTCGACTTTGTTGTCTCCTGCGCAGCTGTTGTCTCGTTTGACTTTGTTGTTTCCTGTGCAGTTGTTGTCTCATTCGACTTTGTTGTCTCCTGTGCAACTGTTGTCTCGTTTGACTTTGTTGTCTCCTGTGCAACTGTTGTCTCGTTTGACTTTGTTGTCTCTTGTGCAGTTGTTGTCTCGTTTGACTTTGTTGTCTCCTGTGCAGTTGTTGTCTCGTTTGACTTTGTTGTTTCCTGTGCAGTTGTTGTCTCTTCTGACTTTGTTGTTTCTGATGAAGACTGTGCTACAGATGTTGTTTCCTTTTGTGTCGTCTCCTGCTGTTGATTATCTGATATAAAATGCATTTGTCCATTGACATTAACAAATGACTTAGAAATTGCTCTTCCATTACATGTAGATGTTAAGGTAATATCTGCTTTTGGTGCAACAACTATACCACATACCTCACCTATATTAATATTACCAGTTACATTAACAGCATTGAAAATAACCGTGTCTGATACATCAACATCTGTTAATCCGCCTGTATTCTTTCCATTAATGCTGAATCTCTTAATGTCTGCATCACCATCACCGCCAAGCAAATTAATGATAACAAACTGTCCCTGTGCTTTATTTGTTATGTTGAGCTGTCCTTCTCCATAATAAGATGAAACTTCTTTTCCCTGCCAGTCAATATAATTATTAGCATACATATTTACCACTACAATCTGCTTATTCTTAAATGAAGCAAGATCAATCTTTCTATCATCATAAGCACCAATAACTATATCAGCCTCCGAATCTGGTGTATCTGCATACGCCTTGAAATTATCGTATACATTATCAAGTGCTGCAGTTACATCCATATAATCCTCTGCATAATAAACATTGATTGTATCCTTGCAGTTAGCAACATTAATAACAGCACCTGTTCTTTTTCCGTCAGAATCTTTAATATAATATTTATTCTCTCTGGGTTCATAATCATAATCAGTTCCAAGTACAAGATTATTAAATGCATTTCTATCCACATTAACTTCTGATGAACCAGAATTATCAAAACTCTTGATATATGTTGTTCCAACGCTCATATCAAGCCATGCACTCATCCACTGATCTGTTATTACAAGCTTGTTAGTCGCGAAACATGTCTGATTGTGATTACTATTCTTAAATTCTTCAGCAACTACACCATAAGGTTTTGCTGCTCCTAATAATTCATTAAGGACATCCTGTGTTTTCGAGTATGCACCAGCTTTTAAAGATGTACCGGCAAACACAGAACCTGCAACCATTGCAACTGAAAGAACACCAACTGCAGTTTTCTTAACCTTTGCATTCAAACTACTTAATAGTTTTCTAAAAAACATTACTATCCCTCCAAAAATGTCTAAATCAACAGTTTCCCCTTAACTATATTTCTTTTCCCCTCTGAGCGTATAATAGCATTAGTACTATAGTACCACTTCCCCCTTTGAGGGGGATTTTTTAATTCTACATAAATAAAACAACCCATATCCTGAATCAGTATCATTCTAGTATACGTTCCGGACATGGGTTATATTACACATTATTCAATTTAAATATTATGCTTCAAGGCTTCTGTTCATAGCTGACTCTAACGCATCAATAGAAGCTCTGATGATATCATGGTCAATACCAATACCAAAGTAATTCTTTCCATCCTCTCCTGTAATACCAACATATGCAATGGCACTAGAATCAGAGCCCTTCTTTAATGAATGTTCTTCATAACAGAAGATATCACAAGGCTTTCCAAAGTGACTGGCAAGAGCATTACTTACAGCATCAAGACGACCATTACCGCCATCTTCAACATTGCATTTCTTACCATTCTCATCAATAGTCACAACAGTCTGGATTCCATTAATCTGCTTGAAATGCACTTCAGAAATCTTAAATACTGGTGTATATTTCTTATATCTCTTCTCAAATATCTCAAGCACTTCATCTGCTGAAAGCTCCTTATGATTAACATCTGATACATCTTTGACAGCATAACCCAGATCTTCTCTCATAGCCTTAGGAACAACCATTCCATAGTTATGTTCAAGAACATAAGCAACACCGCCCTTACCAGACTGGCTATTAATTCTTATAACATCTGAATCATATGTACGTCCTACATCTTCTGGATTAATTGGAAGATATGGAACTGTCCATTTATTAGGATCATTTTCAATTCTGTAATGCATTCCCTTAGATATAGCATCCTGATGTGAACCTGAGAACGCTGCAAATACAAGCTTACCACACCATGGATGACGGTCATCAATCTTCATCTGTGTAAGTCTTTCAAATACTTCTGCAAGATGTGGCATATCGGAAAGATCAAGCTCAGGATTAACACCCTGCATATACATGTTCATAGCAAGTGTAATTATATCAACATTACCTGTTCTCTCACCATTACCAAAAAGTGTTCCCTCAATTCTGTCCGCTCCTGCAAGAAGTCCTAACTCTGCATCAGCAACACCTGTCGAACGGTCATTATGTGGATGAAGAGAAATAATAACATTCTCTCTGTTGTGCATGTGCTTAGACATATATTCAATCTGACTTGCAAATACATGTGGAAGTGACATCTCAACTGTAGCAGGAAGATTGATAATACATTTCTTATCAGGTGTTGGCTGCCAGATATCAACAACAGCGTTGCATACCTCAAGTGCATACTCTGGTTCTGTTCCTGTAAAGCTCTCTGGACTGTATTCGAAAAGGAAGTTTCCTCCATCAGCTTCAGCAAGTTCCTTTAATAACTTGGCACCTTCAATAGCAATCTGCTTAACTTCTTCCTTAGACTTCTTGAATACCTGTTCTCTCTGTGCTAATGAAGTAGAATTGTATACATGAACTATTGCTCTCGGAGCACCCTTTACGGCTTCAAATGTCTTCTTAATAATATGTGGTCTTGCCTGGGTAAGAACCTGGATTGTAACATCATCAGGAATCATATTCTTCTCAATAAGTGTACGGCAGAACTCATATTCTGTCTCAGAAGCTGCAGGGAAACCAATTTCAATTTCTTTAAATCCAACTTCAACTAACATCTGGAAGAATTCAAGCTTTTCATCAAGACTCATAGGTTCAACAAGAGCCTGGTTACCATCTCTTAAATCAACCGAACACCAGATTGGTGCCTTATCAACATACTCCTTGTTAACCCAGTCATTGCACTTAACTGGTGGCATAAAATAGCCTCTTTCATACTGTCTGTAATCAAACATTCCTAAAACCTCCTGAAAATATAAATATGTATTGTTAATAAGTAAAGGCTTCCTTAAAGATAAGCATAAAAAAATCTTTCGTCCATGGGCAATTCCACCCAAAGAGACGAAAGATAAATCTCACGCGTTACCACTCTTCTTCATAGCTATGCTATGCACTCACTGAATACGTACAACAAATGTGCTGCATTATATTCTGTCCACTATAACGGTTGGCTTCCGGCTACTCCTACTTCTCATAATGATTTCAGGTAGCAGCTCCAAGGCGAGTTCAATAAGTTCCTTCGACTGCCTCGCACCACCCGGCAGTTCTCTGACTCTGGTTCCTATCTAATAGTCCTCTTCACAGCATTTACTTATTATGTACGCTTATTATACTTGTCATTTTTTATAAAGTCAAGCATAAATTCAAGTTCTTCTTTGGAAATATTCTTATCAGAATATCTTGCTTTCTCATAACTTGCTGTAATTCTGTCTGCAGCATCAGCATCGTTAGTTATTCTGTTTATTGTTATATCCTGTGGCTGCATATTTTCAAGTGATTTACCATCCGAATCCCTGGCTGCCTTTGATGATTTTATTGCTGCTTTTCTGAATGCCTTCCTGTACTGCATATTAACAGGCATATTCTTAGCTTCTTCTGCTCTCTGACGTCTCTTTATCCTTGCTTCTGTTCTTCTGTCATTGCCAATGAATTCAATCTCATCACCATTATTATCCTGTGACTTTTTGAAATTCTTGGCATATCTGATAATCATATAGACAATAAATACAACAAGTGCAATTACAAGAACTATTGCAAATGCTGTAAATAATGCACTCATAACAGGATTATCAGTAAATGCAAGGTCGTTATCTCCCTTTACCACATCATCATCAGTGACTGGATTCACGGAATCTTCGGGCATCGTAGAGACTTCTTCTTTCTCTCTTATAAGTCTTAAGAGCAGCTTCAGCACTATCCTTACAACTGCTACAAAACCTGAACCAATCAGTGTAAATATATTGCCATAATCCCCACTATAGAACAGAATCATGCCAAGAATCATAAGTCCTGACACAACCATGACCATTATCATGTTAATTCCTGTAATTCTCTCAGCAGGAAATTCTGATTTGCCAGCATTACTTATAAACAGAGAATTAAGCTCTTTTAACTGGTTAGCAAGAAAAGCAAGCAGAACAAACAGCACAAATAATACTGTTTCATAGTTAACAAGCAGTCTGTTGCCTGCTGAACCGCCATAAAGACTTCCTGCGACCATAACCAGACAATACAGAGGTGACATTCTCTCTCCTGCCTGCAAGGCAGCTTTCTTGTCTTCCTGAGTTACATCAGCAAACTGATTCCCATAAAGCGGTTCATTCATATATTCAGTTTTTCTTGCATTAGCCACTCTTATGCTTACAGACCTTATACACACAGCAAGTACACTTACAAAATATGCTGTAGACTCTGCATCTCCATTACCAATTATAATGGCTGTTATAAGCAAAGCAGCATGAATCAGCATAAATAGAAAATTCTTATGTATATTCTTTCTTGCCGCATAAGTTATAATAACCGGAACTGCCATAAGAAGTGTTGCAATAATATAACTGTCAGATTTATTCGTAAGTCCCAATATAACAAATGCAGAAAATGCGAACGCTACAATACACTGGCTTATTATATCTGTCAATGTTCTTATTGTTCTCAGTTTATTATAATTATAAACTTGTCCCGACTCATTCATATGTTATCTCCTGATAAACTTATTTCACTTCCCAGCCCTCTGGTCTGATACCACAATAATCAAGGCTGTATTCTCCACCAGTCATATATGGAACAATCCATATAACCTGTCCATACTTTTTCTCAAACTTCTGCATAGTCTGCTGCAGCTTCTTTCTTCTGCTCGCTGATATAACAACATATACACTGTTGTCACTACTCTGGACAGAAACATTTTCTATAAATGTTCTGTTAATAAGCGCTGCAAACTCTTCTTTTTCAAGCTTTAAATCCATTCTTGCAAGTACAGTATTAATACTTCCAAGATGTCCAACTCCTGCTCCTTCTCTTATACCAACTGCTTCCTTTGTGTCAACATCACATGCATTACTAATAAGAGAGACATTAATTCCCTGTCTAATGAATTCTTCCGCCACAGAAGCTGCAAGACTTATTGCTTCTTCATTAACCGAATCATATGTAAGCATTCCATCATCCTCAAGATTAAGAAGAATACATACATTACGGCTGACTGACTCATTATATTCATTAACACACAGATTACCTGTTCTCGCTGTTGCCTTCCAGTTCACATTCTTTAGGCTGTCGTTGCTTGTATAATCTCTTATTCCTCTGAACACAAATGGATCTTCAAGCATATATTTCTTACGTTCTGCTTCTCCTGATATTCTGCTTCTTATAAAGCTGAATCTCTTACTATCCACAGTCTTAGGATAAACTGTTATCTCACAGGTACTACCCACTTTGAGAACATTAATCTCATTCATAAATGGTCCGGCAAATGTAAGCTGTACGCCTGATATTTTGAACACACCTCTGTGATTGCATTTAACAGGAATTCTTCTTGTAATTCTCTGATTAGCCAGAAATGAGAACACATCATTGCGGTATGTAAGGTCTGACACACTTGAATTAGTATCTGTTCCAGGAAATTCAAGTTCCCTGTCCACCTGAAACTTAAGATTCACACATGGCAGCGGCAGACGTTTTTCGTTGGATATAACCTCAACAACATTAACTGTTTCGCCATTTACAACATGCTTTTTCTCAAATTCAAGAGCGACACCCAGCCCCTTATTCCAGTTATAACGAAATACAAGCTTAATTGCCAGATATACTATAAGTACACCAATAAGCATCAATAATACATTCATTATCTTTTCCAATCTTCAGTAGGAACTGCTGTGTTATTAACAACATGTTCTATAATCTGTTCTTTATTATCCATATTCATGTAACCTGTCTGTAACACAATTCTGTGTGCCCATACTACAGGTGCAAGTATCTTGATGTCCTCTGGTACAACATAATCTCTGCCTGCAACATACGCATATGCTCTCGCCGCATTGAGCATACCAAGAGTTCCTCTCGGGCTTACACCGATTGATACATTGTCCTGCTGTCTTGTCATCCTTGCCAGTTCAACAATATAATCAATAAGCACTGGGTGAACATATACATTTTTCACATCTTCTTTCATTGCAACAATATCTTCACATGTTGCAACTGTTGAAAGTTCTTTAGAAGGATCTTCTTTTAAGAATCTGTTAAGAATAAGTACCTCATCATCTTTCTCTGGATAACCCATGTTAATCTTCATAAGGAATCTGTCAAGCTGTGCCTCAGGAAGCTGATAAGTTCCTGCTGTCTCAATAGGATTCTGTGTTGCAATTACAACAAATGGTTCTTCTAACTTAGAATATTCACCATCCACAGTAACCTGATGTTCCTCCATACATTCAAGCAATGCTGACTGTGTTCTAGGTGTTGCCCTGTTAATCTCATCTGCAAGAATAACATTAGCGAATACCGGACCTCTTCTGAATACGAATTCACCATCTTTCTGGTTAAACACATGCACACCTGTAATATCTGAAGGAAGCAGATCTGGTGTAAACTGAATTCTTGAAAATTGTCCATCAATGCTCTTTGCAAATGCTTTCGCCATCATAGTCTTACCTGTACCCGGAACATCTTCAAGAAGAACATGTCCATCAGCAATAATACTTGTCAGAACAAGTTCTGAAACATTTCTCTTACCCACAATCACCTTACTTACATTATCTAATATATCTGAAGCCTTACTCATAATACCTCCTCGTAACACGAAATTTAAACTCAGATAATTATAACAAAAACACTGCCAGAACAGCAAGTGTCTGACAGTGTTAATAGGTTAAATAATTATGAACTTTTGATGAATTTAATTATCTGTAGGCATCTCCTGATTAACATCAATACCTCTTGGAGCAACAGGTGTTGAGAACACAATCTGTGTACTTGTTCTTCCGAACTTCTGAAGCTGGCCGATAAATGTATCAAGTTCCATGGTACTTGGGAACATAACTTTTAATAGCATTGAATAATTGCCTGTTACACAGTTACATTCAACAACATTAGGGCATGACTTGATAAATGGATAGAAATCCGGTTTCTGCACAGGAGCAACTTCAAGATTAATAAATGCTGTTATATGATATCCCAGCTTTAACTGATTAATCTTAACTTCATATCCTTCAATAATCTCTTCTTTCTCAAGTCTCTCAATTCTTGCTGAAACAGCCGGTGATGAAAGGAAAACATTCTCGGCGAGTGCCTTTAATGGCATTCTTGCATTCTGCTGTAATAATGTAATTATCTTCTTATCGATTTTATCCATGGCGTGAACCTCCAGATTATAATATTCGTTGTAAATGCTATTAATTTAACCAAAAAAGGGACAATCCTAGCGTTGTTGCTAAAATCGTCCCCTTTGACTTAAATTATTAACTTATACATAATATACACCTTACATAATAAAATAGCAAGTGTTTTTTCTTTATTTTCATTGCTTTTATACATAATATTTGTTAGAGTAGAGAAAATACTAAAGCCATTACTGGCAGAACGGAGACATTATGGAGAATAATAATCAGGAATATAACACAGTAACTCTTATGCTTGACGATAACACAGAATGTGAATGTGCAATAATACGCATATTCCCTGCTGGAGATAACGACTATATCGCACTTCTTCCACTTGAGGGTGAAGCTGCAGACAACGATGAGGTATATCTTTACAGATACAAGGTTGAAGGCGACAACGAACCTGTACTTGAGAATATTGAATCTGATGAAGAATATGAGCTTGTATCTGAAGCATTTGACGAAGAATTAGATGCTATGGAGTATGAAGATCTGTACGAAGAAGAGGATAACGAGCAGTAAGAAGTTCTTCTATAAAGCGTGAACGGGTTGTATCTTTGTTGTACCTCTGCTTGGGATACAGAAGATACAACTTTTCTTTCGCCCTCGTCATCGCAACATAAAAAAGTCTCCTCTCCTCTTCAATCTGCTCATCTAAAACCGCCTTATTATACGGTATTATTCCCTCACAGACATCCATTACCAGTACAATCTTATATTCAAGACCTTTAGAGCCGTGCATTGTAAGCATATGCACACCGTCTGCTGTATTATTCTGTCTGTCTTTATCGCACTGCCTGATGTATTCTGCAATACCATCAAGCCATTGTGACAGACTCATATACTGTGAAGCCCTGTGTGCCAGTTCATCAAGCACATTATATAATTCTTCCTTATCAGCCTTGTGTTCATATATATAATTCCTTATATACTCATCATAACCAACACCCTTTCTTATATAATTAACAGCTGCAAATGGAGACATACTTCTTATCATACTAATATCAGACACCAGCTTTTCTACCTGTTTACTCATCTGTTCATTCCCCTCATAGTCTCTCTTCAATGCATTAATATCTGCCGGCTGTGTAATATATGAACGGCTTATATATCGGAGTGGCTTATTAATAATCCGCAGAAAGTCTATTCTTTCCCTGCTGCCAAGTGCTATCCTTATATATGTAAGAATATCCTTACTTATCCAGTGCTCATATATATCCTGTACTGCCGAATAATCACAGCATGGAATCCCATCACTTTCAAGCCTTGACATATACATATTCCCAATTACATTTGTTCTTGATAACACAGCAATGTCATCAGCAGCTATTCCAGTATCAATCAGTCTTCTTATCTCTGATACAAGAAATGCTTTCTCATCATTCAGACTGTTAAATTCATATACAGACACAGTATCTCCTTGTGAATTGTACGTCGTTATATCTTTATAATAACGATGCTCATTCTCCTCTGCTACAGCCCTTGAAGCAAACACAATATTGCCCGTTGACCTGTAATTAATACACATGTCAATTCTCACTGCATCACTATAATACTTATTGAAATCTAACATTATCTGTGGAGCAGAACCCCTGAATCCATATATACTCTGGTCATCATCCCCCACCACAAAAAGATTTCTGTATTCATCAGCAAGGATCCTCACGACATCAAACTGTGCCTTATTAATATCCTGAAATTCATCTATCAGAATGTACTTATACTTATTCTGCCACGCCCTCCTGTAATCTTCTCTCTGCATCAGAAGCTCGCGGCACTGTACAATCATATCATCAAAATCAATCAGATGTTTTCTTACAAGCATATCATCATATGCCCTATACATTATTCTAAAACTCTGTGGTGGAATACATCTGCTCTCATATTCATCTATATTAACAGCTTCACCCTTAACACAGCTTATCTCAGATAAAACACCAGCTACAGCTTCCTTCTCATCATCATACTCCAGTTCAAGCCTGCACATCTGGTCTTTCACGAATTCATGCTGTGTCTGCGGCTTAATAATACAGTGTGCAGAATAATTATATGCTGCCTTAAGTATTGTAAAAAATACTGCATGAAATGTGCCAAACGTCACTGCAGAGTTTCTGCCCTCTGACAACCCCTTAAACTTAAGCTTCATCTGTTCAGCAGCAGCCTTAGTAAATGTAATAACAAGAATATCTGATGGATTAACGCCGTACCTCTCAATCAGATATCTTACCCTGTGTGTAAGAACCGTGGTCTTTCCAGAACCCGGTCCTGCAATTACCATGCACGGTCCTGTATTATGTTGTATAGCCTGAATCTGTGCTTCATTAAACTGCAAAAGCGGCACCCCTTATAATAATCTTACGCAAACAAATGTATACTAAGATTATATAAGTATGCCGCCATTATGTCAACTTAATAATATATTTTTTTATTTATTAATAACTTGTTATACTATCATCAGAATCATCAGTATTAGATATACTCTTGATAACAACATAATATTCAACCTGTGGATTAACCTGTACAAGCACCCTGTCACCCTTCTTATGCCCAAGAAGAGCCTTGCCAAGAGGCGACTCTATGCTGATCATACCGCTTAATGAATCAGCTCTGATTGTAGTAACAATTTTAATAGTCTCAGTACTTTCATCATCCTCATACAATACCTCAACCGTATTATTAACGCCAACCTCATCATCTGCTGATGAATCATCAATAACAGTCGCATTCTTAATCGTTCTCTGCAGATATCTTATTCTGCTTTCATTCTTATTCTTAAATCTTTTCGCTGCATGATACTCGAAATTCTCACTTAAATCTCCCTGAGCCCTTGTCTCCTTGACATCATCAAGTGCAGCCTTTCTTACCTCATGTATCCTGTACTCAATCTCTTCTTCCATCTTTTTGATATCATTCTTAGTAAGTTCGTGTCCCATATCTATCCTTCTTTCTTACCTTTAATCATTGAAATAATACGAGTATATTTTGCCCTTTTAAGATACATTTTGCAAGTTTATTCTGTCTCGACTTTATTACTTGTCGGCTCATCAAGAAGCACGAATGGCGCGTCATGTAAAATGCTTTAGCAAGCCTGATTCTCTGCTTCTCTCCGCCTGATAACATATCTCCCAGTTCACCGACATTAGTGTCGTATCCATCAGGAAGCTTTGATATGAAATCGGTACTGAAGCCTTTTTGCACGCCTCAATTATCTTCTCATCTGTTGCGTCAAGCTTTGCAATTGTTGATTTACCGCTTCCGCTTCTTCCTGAAATTCCAATAATGCTTCCTTTTAGAACCGGAATTGATACATCAGAAATTATAGTTTCCTCACCATATGAGAATGTAACATTTTCAGTAGCTGCACAATTAAATTCAACTTCCTCACAACCTGTGATATCCTTAGTTACCGGCTGTTCATCAAGAATATCCAACACTCTGTTTCCTGCTGCAAATGTGTTCTGCAATGTACTTCCAAGATTATCAAGTGCAACAATCGGTCCGAAAGAACTCATCATTGCAACTACAGATACTAATTATTTATCAATAGCCTTTATCGCTGCTTCTGCTTCTTTCACATCTTCTATCGATATCCCTAACATGTCTGCCGCTTCCTCATATGTTCTTCCTGATAGGATATTCACTATTAATCTATAATTTCTTTCAATTGCTTTGCCAGCTCTGCTCTCCGCTTCATCAGCTTTTCGTTTTTCTTCTTCAGCTTTTCGTTTTTCTTCTTCAGCTTTTCGTTTTTCTTCTTCAGCAAGTTTCTTTGCTTCATCTGCCAGTTTCTTCGCTTCTATTGCTTCCTGTATTGAATTCTTTGCATATTCTTTAGCATAATCTTCTACTACCTTACACATTTCACTCTGTCCTCCTTCTGTCTCCTTGAAATAGCTTATCGCATTGCTAATTTGTGGAAACTTATCATTATAAAATGCTTCTTTATTAAGCATTAACTGCAATAGTTCTGATTTGTCCGAGCCATCATTAACACAAGTGTTTGCAAATATTATATCTTCTCCATCTTTCACTGGAACGTAACTTTCATCATTCTTCATACACCTTGTTACATGCGTCACTGTCTGATTATTCTTTAAGACATCATACTCAGATATATATACAATTGTAACATCTGGAATATTCTTAAAATCAGCACCTTTAGGTGTATATTTTGCTGTCAACGCTGCCGCATGAAATCTTGTCCTTCTGATATCATCATTGGAATTTCCCTTCTGCACCTCAACATTGCAATATCTTCCATCTTGTGTCATGCATAACGCGTCTAATGTTATTTCTCTTTGAAAACTCTGGACCACACTCTGTACAGAAACCTTCACAACCTGTAAATGTGGCATATCAAGAAGTGTTCTTAATATTTCTTCACATACACCCGGCTTTTCTCCCATCAATCTAAACAGTGCGTCATCTATAATTCTAAGATTGGCTGCTGTTTCTTTTATTTCTTTTGAATATTCTTTTAAATCTCCCATACTCTTCCCCTTTTTACTTACGGCAGGTAATACCACATATAAGGATAGAGTGATTTCATTTGTCTTATATATTTATTATATACTACTCTTAAACCTATTTGCAATAGCATTCCCGCCTTATTATCGCATTGCGTAATATTATTTATATAGTATATATCATATATCATATCTAAAATCAATATAGCAGTTATTTTTATCGTATAAATATATATAAATATATTTTATTCTTTCTCTTGCACTTCCTCATAAATACGCTATAATATATAAGTCACATTTAAATATCGGCGTGTGGCTCAGTTTGGTAGAGCGCGTGGTTCGGGACTACGAGGCCGCAGGTTCAAATCCTGTCACGCCGACTTATAAAAAGCTCATGCAGATTGAAGTAATCACATTTACCACAATCTGCATGAGTTTTTTATATTATTTATCCAATTATTCTATACAAGATTATTTTTAACATATGCCAGTGCTTTATTAACAGAAGGTAGGGATATAACTACAAGAGTTACCACTGCTTCAAGTCCGATATACGAGCCATTGTAAACAACTGAATAAAGTACCGCACTATTAAAAAATTCTGGTGTATACACAGCAAAGAATATCCAGCCAGACAAGAAAGAACATATAAATCTGCCTATAACTCCTATAATATATCCCTTCACTAGACCGTGTTTTGATTTAGAAAATACTCCTGACAACCCAAGTGCTCCAAAGCCTAATATATAATCAAGAAGCACCTGAGGAATATTCAGGATATATGGATCAAGTAATAACTGCAAAACTCCATATGCAATAGCTGCTGTCAGACCAGTTTTTATTCCATACCAGTATCCTATAAGCACTATGAATAACATACTGAACAGTGTTACAGAACCGCCCATTGGCAGTTTAATAACTTTAATCATGGAAGTCGCAACCGCAAGAGCCATAGCCATTGCTGCAAATGCAATATGTTTTACATTCAGTTTACTATTATTATCTCTTGCAAAACATCCTATAGTCATTAATAAGACACAGACAATTATTAATACCACATATCCTGAGCCTGTAAGACCATATGAAACGCTGCCATCATCAAGTATTTTATTAACTAAAAAATTCATAATCTTCCTTTCATTATCTCTTATTCTTTTATATCCCGTAAAGAATATCCACATTTTCACTAAAAGTCAAGCATTAAAAAAAAGAGCAACAGGTTTTTATCACCTGTTACTCTCCAATATTTTGTCAATTACTTTTTATTAGAACTTACCGTTCTTAGCAGCTTCCTCAATAGAAACGGCTACAGCTACAGTAGCACCAACCATAGGGTTATTACCCATACCGATTAATCCCATCATTTCAACGTGAGCTGGAACTGATGAAGAACCTGCGAACTGAGCATCTGAGTGCATACGTCCCATAGTATCTGTCATACCATAAGAAGCAGGACCTGCTGCCATGTTATCTGGGTGAAGTGTACGTCCTGTACCACCACCTGAAGCTACTGAAAAGTACTTCTTTCCAGCTTCAAGTCTTTCCTTCTTATATGTACCTGCAACTGGATGCTGGAATCTTGTAGGGTTTGTTGAGTTACCTGTGATAGATATATCAACATTCTCCTTCCACATGATTGCAACACCTTCTGTTACATCGTTAGCGCCATAGCAGTTAACCTTAGAACGAAGACCATCTGAATATGCTGTTCTAGAGATTTCCTTTACTTCGCCTGTTGAATAATCCATCTCTGTCTCAACGAATGTGAATCCGTTAATTCTTGAGATAATCTTAGCAGCATCCTTACCAAGACCGTTAAGGATAACTCTAAGAGGTTTCTGTCTAACCTTGTTAGCCTTCTCTGCAATACCGATAGCACCTTCAGCAGCAGCGAATGATTCATGACCTGCAAGGAATGCAAAACATTCTGTCTCTTCTTCAAGTAACATCTTTCCTAAGTTACCATGTCCAAGACCAACCTTTCTCTGGTCAGCAACTGAACCTGGAATACAGAATGCCTGAAGACCTTCACCGATAGCTGCAGCAGCTTCTGAAGCCTTTCTTGCACCCTTCTTGATAGCGATTGCTGCACCTACTGTGTAAGCCCAGCATGCATTTTCAAAACAAATTGGCTGGATACCCTTAACCATAGCATATACATCTAATCCGGCATCCTTAGTAATCTTTTCAGCTTCTTCAATACTAGCTATACCATAGCTGTTAAGAACTGAAGTAATCTTATCTATTCTTCTCTCATATGATTCAAATAAAGCCATTCTAATTGTCCTCCTTACTTAACTTCTTCATCTGTTCTTGGGTCAATAATCTTAACAGCATCTGCAACTCTTCCGTACTGTCCGCAAGCCTTCTCATATGCTGTTGTAGGGTCATCACCCTTCTTAATGAAGTCTGTCATCTTACCAAGGCTGACAAACTTGTAACCGATAATCTGGTTGTCCTTATCAAGGGCGATACCTGTTACATAACCTTCAGCCATCTCAAGGTAACGAGGACCTTTCTTTAATGTACCATACATAGTACCAACCTGAGAACGAAGTCCCTTACCAAGATCTTCAAGACCGGCACCAACTGCAAGTCCACCCTCAGAGAATGCGCTCTGAGTTCTTCCGTAAACGATCTGTAAGAATAACTCTCTCATAGCTGTGTTAATTGCATCACAGACAAGGTCAGTGTTAAGAGCTTCCATAACTGTAAGTCCTGGTAAAATCTCTGCTGCCATAGCTGCTGAATGTGTCATACCTGAACATCCGATAGTCTCAACTAAAGCTTCCTGAATGATACCTTCCTTAACATTAAGAGTAAGCTTACATGCACCCTGCTGAGGAGCACACCAGCCTACACCATGTGTAAAACCTGAAATATCTTCAACCTTCTTATTCTGTACCCATTTACCTTCTGTTGGCACTGGAGCTGCTCCATGATGAACGCCCTGTGCTACTGGACACATATTCTCTACTTCCTGTGTGTAAATCATCTTATTACTCCTTTCGTAATTCATAGTGTTTACTATAAATGAAACGACGGCCAGAAGCCGTCGTCCAAGCCTTGACTATTTTCTCACAAACTTTTGCATTAGTCAATGTGAGACACAACATTTTTACATTAATAAAACAAAAATTTCACATAATTATCTCTTAGTTACTACTTCGCCCTGCTTCTTATATATAGAACCTGCCGGAATAAAGCCTCTTACGCTTGAAAGCGGATAAATATTACTCTCTCTTCCAACAATTGTTCCAGGATTAAGTACGCTGCCACAGCCAACCTCAACATTATCTCCAAGAAAAGCACCAATCTTTTTGATACCTGTATCAATATTGCAGTCAGGTCCTTTAATAGTAATAAGCTTCTTGTCAGACTTAACATTAGAAGTTATAGAGCCCGCTCCCATATGAGCCTTGAATCCAAGAATTGAATCTCCAACATAATTATAATGTGGAACCTGTACCTTATTAAAAAGAATTACATTCTTAAGCTCAGTTGAATTACCAACAACAGCGCCTTCACCTACAATAGCTTTTCCACGGATAAATGCACAGTGTCTTACCTCGGCATCTTTACCGATAATTGCAGGTCCTGCAATATAAGCTGATGGAAATACATTTGCAGTTCTGTGAACCCATATATTCTCCCCACGCTTCTCATATTCATCTTCTGGCAGTGCATTGCCAAGTTCTACAATAAAATCACCAATCTTCGCAAGTACTTCCCATGGATATGTACAGTCTTCAAATACCTTTGCTGCAATAGTCTCATTAAGGTCATACAGATTACTTATCTTTAATGCATCATTATTCATATCAAATATCCTCTTTATATCAATTATTCAACAGTAACAGATTTTGCAAGGTTTCTTGGCTTATCTACATCGTTACCCTTAAGAACTGCTGTATAGTAGGCAATAAGCTGTAATGGGACTGCCGCAACCATAGGCATAAGAAGCTGGTCTGCCTGTGGAAGCTTAATAACAATATCTGCCACTCCATCCTCAATATCAAGCTCTGGTTCTGCAATAAGCACTACAAATGCTCCTCTTGACTTAACTTCCTTAATATTACTTATAGTCTTTTCCTCAAGATTCTTCTGTGTTGCTATTGCAATTACAGGCATCTGTTCTGTAATAAGCGAGATAGTTCCATGCTTAAGCTCTCCTGCTGCATATGATTCAGAATGAATATAAGATATCTCCTTTAACTTAAGAGAGCCTTCCATACTGAGTGCATAATCAAGACCTCGTCCTATATAAAGAAGACTGTCCGCATTAATAAGCTTAGAAGCTGCAAACTGACACTTACTCTCAAGTGCAATGGCTTCTTCAATAACCTCAGGTACTTCTTCAAGCATCTTAGTGTATCTGCTGCATTCTGCCTCATCCATCTTTCCATTAGCATAAGCTAATTCAAATGCAATTAAATACATAATTGATATCTGAACCATATATGCCTTAGTTGAAGCAACTGAAATCTCAGGACCTGCATGTGTATATACAACCATATCTGCTTCTCTAGCAATTGAAGAACCCTTAACATTAACGATTGCCATAGTATCAGCGCCTGCCTGTTTTGCAAGTTCAAGTGCAGCCTTAGTATCAGCAGTCTCACCTGACTGTGATATAACAATCATAAGGTCACCTTCATTAATAAGAGGATCTCTGTATCTGAACTCTGATGCAATATCAACAGTTACAGATACTCTTGCTATCTTCTCTATTATATATTTACCAACCATTCCGGCATGCATTGCTGTACCACACGCAACAATATATATATTCTTGTAACTTTTCAACTTGTCAGGATTGAATCCTTCGGCACTGAAATCAGGCATATCATCTGTAATTCTTGGCATGATAGTTCTCTTTACAGAATCTGGCTGCTCATGGATTTCCTTAAGCATAAAGTGAGCATAACCGCCCTTTTCTGCAGCATCAACATCCCAGTCAGCTGTATTTAATTCCTTATGTATCTCATTGCCATGAACATCATATATCTTAACTGAATCCTTCTTAATAACTGCAATCTCATTCTGGTCAAGAAGATAATAATCTCTTGTGTAATGAATAATAGCCGGTACATCAGATGCTATGAAATTCTCATGTTCTCCAACACCAACAATAAGAGGACTGTCCTTTCTTACTGCAAATATTTCATCAGGGAAATCCCTGAACATAATTCCAAGTGCGTATGAACCCTTAATCTCTGATAACACCTTTGCAATAGTCTTCATCGGATCCCCATCATAGTAGTAATCAAGCAACTTTGCTGCAACCTCAGTATCTGTTTCACTTGCAAAGCTATATCCCTCTCCAATAAGAAAATCCTTAAGCTTCTTGTAATTCTCAATAATACCATTATGTACAATAGTAACTCTCTTATTGCCATGTGGATGTGAATTGATATCTGATGGTTCCCCATGTGTAGCCCATCTTGTATGGCCAATTCCAACATGTCCTTGTGGTTTTCCTTCTTCATCCATCTTCTCAACAAGGTTGGCAAGTCTTCCCTTGCACTTCTTGACCTTGATATTACCATGATCAAATACTGCAATACCTGCTGAATCATATCCTCTGTATTCAAGCTTAGATAATGCATCTACAAGTACATCTGCGCTTTCTCTGTCCCCTACATATCCTGCAATTCCGCACATATATTTAATTCCTTTCACTCATTTACTTATAATTCTTAGCGGTCTCGTTAAAAAGTCCTATAAGCCCCGCCTGATTCCTTAATGCCATAACAGCCCTTGTTCTTCTCGAAACAAAACCATCAAGCTTTTCCATATACTCATCTGCTGTAATATTCCCCTCTGCTACACCTGTAAGTCCTTTTTCCCAGCTTGCCGTAAGCTCCGGATTAAGCAGATGCCTGATAGAATTGTCTACAACATCATATATTATCTCACCTAAAAATGTAGGTGTAATAATCTGTGTCTTAGAATTAATAGAAATATACTTAATAGTATTAAGTTTTTTAAGGATTTCAGCTCTGGTAGCACTTGTTCCTATTCCACTACCCTTAATCTGGGCACGCAGTTCCTCATCTTCAATAAGCTGTCCTGCATTCTCCATTGCAAGAATAATAGAACCTGAATTATATCTCTTAGGAGGTGATGTTTCACCTTCTTTGATATTAAACCCATTAAATGTGATTGTAGAACCTTTTCTGTATTTTTTCAATACCTCAAATAAAGCTGCATCACATTTATTATCATCCTTATTATCGGCACTATCATCTTCCTTTACTTTTGCGTCATTTCTCGCCTTTGCAAATGAGTTCTTAGCTACGCTAAGATACCCTTCATCTACAAGCACTTTAAATGAAGCATACAGCTTTTCATTCTTTACATCACTGGTAATACTTACCTTCTGATAAATAGCCGGTGGATAGAATATACTTAAAAATCTTCTTACAATTATCTCATAGGTTCTCGCAGCTGTAACTGACAAATTCTTTAAATTGTTAAACCCCTGTCCTGTCGGAATAATCGCATAATGGTCTGTTATTGCTTTATCATTGCAGTATCTTGTCTTTTCAATTCCCTTCTGCATATTATTCTGTAATATATGCTCTGCTATCTCCTTCACAGGGGGAAAATTCCTAAGTCCGCCTATATTCTTATGTATTTCCTTACTTACCGCTGTTGATAACACTCTCGCATCAGTTCTTGGATAAGTAACCAGTTTCTTTTCATACAGCTCCTGAATAATATTAAGGGTCTCATCAGGGCTTATCTTAAACAGCTTACTGCATTCGTTCTGAATCTCGGCAAGATTGTACAGAAGCGGTGGATTCTTGGTTTCTTTCTTTCTCTCAATAGAATCAACTACTCCCTGTGCCGGCAGTGGATCAGATAAGAACTTAACCAGTTCCTCAGCCTTTTCCCTGTCCTTAAAACCATTATCCTTATATAAATATGGCGTACCGGCATACATACTTTTATCACTTACGCGCCATTCTGCATCAAATGTTGAATTTTCAGCCTGTGCCTGTCCAATAACTCTGTAGAACGGTGTCTTTACAAAGCTTCTTATCTCCCGTTCTCTTCTTACTACCATTCCAAGAACACATGTCATAACCCTTCCGACAGATACAACTGCCCTGTCAAGGTGCAGGTAATTAGCAATATTGCGTCCATATTTTAATGTAAGAACTCTTGAGAAATTAATTCCCATAAGATAATCTTCCTTCGCACGAAGATACGCTGAATCACTCAGATTATCATATTCAGATATATCTCTGGCTGTATTAATTCCTTTAAGAATCTCTTCCTCGGTCTGCGAATCAATCCACACACGGCGCTCTTTCTTTCCCTTAACGCCTGCCTCCTGCCTCACAAGCCTGTATATATATTCTCCCTCTCGTCCTGAATCGGTACACACATATATATATTCAACATCATCCCTTGTAAGAATGTCTTTAACTATATTAAACTGTTTCGCAACTGCAGGTATAACCTCATACTTAAATTCCTTTGGTATGAATGGCAAGGTGTCAAAGCTCCATCTTTTCAGATTAGGATCATATGCATCCGGGTAGCTCATAGTTACCAGATGTCCTACACACCATGTCACAATATGGTCTCCACCCTCAAGATATCCGTCTTTTCTTGTGAAGTTCACATGCAGTGCCTTGGCAAACTCCTGCGCCACGCTTGGTTTTTCCGCGATATATACGGATTTTCCCATTATATCCCTCATTTCTGTGTCTATTACACAATTATTATTCTCCTGAAGCATCAAGAGTTCCCATATAAGCTGGTATATATTCTTTTATAAAATAATCTGCTTCCGGAATATTCATATCAACAATAGCCTGATATATTGTCTTTTCCGCATCAGCAAAATCCATATTACCAGACTTCTTTTCCTCAAGACATTTGATATAAGCTGACATCTTATCAGCCGCCTTTACATATTTCCAGAGTTCTTCTTCCTCTTCTGTCTCTGATAACACACCCTTATAATGTGCTCTTATATCAGATGACAGACCTGAGAGCATCTGCTCCTCTGCAACATGCTCTACTTCCTTATAAGCATTTCTTATAACCGGATTGTAATACTTTACAGGAGTCGGAAGATCACCCGTAATTATCTCTGTAACATCATGATACATTCCAAGAATTGCAAGCCTTTCAGCATTAATATTCCCACCATATATCTCATTGTTGATAATTCCCAATGCATGTGCTATGAATGCCACTTCAAGACTATGCTCGCACAGATTCTCATGGCGTGTATTCTGCATAAGTCCCCATCTGTTAATATATTTCATTCTCGACAGCATTGCATAAAAATAATTTTCCTTCAATGTAAATGTCCCCTCTTTACTCTTTAAGTCGTTTCATAATTTTATATCATAATAGGTTTTTAAGCAAGTAAAAAGAGATGCCATCTCTGACATCTCTTTTCTGGTATGTGTATTAGAATTTAATTATTCTGCATCCTTAGGAGTGATATAACCCTGTGCCTTAAGAAGCTCTGCAATAAGAACAGCTCCACCTGCTGCACCTCTTAATGTGTTGTGTGAAAGACCAACAAACTTATAATCAAACACACTGTCTTCTCTTAAACGGCCAAGTGAAACACCCATTCCGTTCTCATAATTTACATCAAGCTTAACCTGTGGACGGTCATCTTCTTCAAGATACTGGATGAAATGCTTTGGAGCACTTGGAAGATTAAGTTCCTGTGGAACTCCCTTGAAGCTTCTCCACTTTTCAATAATCTGTTCCTTAGTTGGCTTCTTCTCAAAGTTAACAAATACAGCTGCTGTATGTCCATCAAGAACTGGAACTCTGATACACTGACATGTAATAACCGGATCACTTGCAGGAACAATCTTTCCATCCTCAATCTTACCCCATAATCTTAAAGGCTCTTTCTCAGACTTTTCTTCCTCGCCACCAATATAAGGGATGATATTCTCAACCATCTCTGGCCACTGTTCAAATGTCTTACCAGCACCTGAGATTGCCTGATATGTTGTTGCAACAACAAGCTTTGGTCCGAATTCCTTTAATGCATTAAGAGCAGGTGTGTAGCTCTGGATTGAACAGTTAGGCTTAACACAGATAAATCCTCTCTTAGTACCAAGTCTTTCTCTCTGATATTTAATAACTTCAAGATGCTCTGGGTTGATTTCTGGAACAACCATAGGAACATCTGGTGTCCAACGATTAGCACTGTTATTAGAAACAACTGGAACTTCTGCCTTAGCATATCTTTCCTCTATAGCCTTAATCTGGTCCTTAGGCATATTAACTGCACAGAATACGAAATCTACCTTAGAAACAATTTCATCAAAATCCTTATCCATATCATATACAGTCATCTTCTTAACGAACTCTGGCATTGGTGTCTGCATCTTCCAGCGTCCTTCAACAGCATCTTCATAAAGCTTTCCTGCTGAACGTCCTGAAGCTGCTACTAAAACAACCTCAAACCAAGGATGATTCTCAAGTAATGTTATAAATCTCTGTCCTACCATACCTGTACCGCCAAGGATACCAACTCTTAACTTATCGCTCATTTTTAACTCCTTCAATATGTAAAATCTAAAAGACACTTCCCTCTGTTCTGTCTTTCTGTGACGGACATTTGTTTTTGTGTCTAAGAAAATATATCACAGCCTATAGGATAATGCAAGCCATTTTTAAATATTTTAAGATTTTTCTTAATAAAAATATATTTTTTAATGTAAAAATGAAAAAGCCCCGGCAGTTAACCGGAAGCTTTTTCTGGAAATATTAGGAGAAGTAAATTCTTATAAACTTATTTATCAAATGTCTTCTTTCTCTTTAATTCAACACATGCAATTCCTGCTGTTAATGTCATTGCAGCAATATACCATACCATATGGTATGAATCACCTGTCTTAACACCATTATTATCTGATACCGCTGGCTCTGTAGCTGGCTGCTCTGGTGCTGGTTCTACTGGTGTTGGATTCTCTGGTTCGCCTGGTGTTGGATTCTCCGGTTCACCTGGTGTTGGATTTTCTGGTTCGCCTGGTGTTGGATTCTCCGGTTCACCTGGTGTCGGATTTTCTGGTTCGCCTGCAGATGTAATCTCCTTACCATCAACAACAAGCTTAACATCTGAAAATGTCACATCAGCACTTCTTGCAACATACATTCCAACATATACATATTCTGAATCTACAGAAGTTAATTTAAAATCAAAACCACCTGTAATAGTTTCTTCATTACCAAATGTACATGCATAACCATCTGTATTACTTTCGATTTTAAGGTTATATGTCTCACCAGCCTTAATCTCATTAGCACATGTTCCGCCCTGTGTAAGAGCGCCACTCTTTCTTGCAAAACAGTTCCATACAGAACCTTTCTTAGTAAGCTTAAGTGGACCAGCTGCAACATAGTCACCTAAAGTATTATTATTATTCTGATCAACATACATATCATCTCTTGCCATAAGACCAAATGATACCTGATCATTAGATGTAAAACTGTTCACAGTCGCCTTTGCCGTAATTGTAAAATTACTGTTTGCTGGAACTCTGTAATAATACATAGCAATTCCATCAGCAGTACTTGCTATCTTTCCTGCTCCGTTAACTGCAATATTGATATTACCATTATCCAGACTCTCAAGCTTGAATTTAGATGCTATCTTATCATTGCCGCCAACATTTCCAAATACAGTTCCCTTAAAGATTCCTGCATTAGCCCATAATTCACTGTCTTTTAAATCATTTGAATATTCTGACTCTTTATAATCAGGATTAGACTTTAAAACATCACTCTTAGTTGGTGCTTTAGCATCAATAATATGCTCTGCAAGTCCAGCTACATTAAGTTCCTTAATTGTCTTAGTAACAAGATATGCATTATATGTTCCGCCCCAGATATTAGTATGTGTATTGTCTACACTTTCTGGCTTTGATGATGTCCATGCATGTAAATTAACTGTCTCGGATGCTCCTAATGAATCGTATAATTCCTTAGTAAGAGAAGTCATATCAACCACTGGAACATTAAGATCTTTTCCAAGATTAATGATTGCCTGTGGATAACTTCCTCCTTCAAACTCTCCTGAAGCAGCTGTAACATGAAGCTGGCTGTCAGACCAGTTGCCATCAGCAGTTCTTCTTACAATCGGTGTACATAAAACAACAGTTGTTCCTGCTGCCTGTGCCGGCTTTATATAATTCTCATATAAAGAATTAGCAAATGAGCCTGCTGTTTTATAATCTCCATTAGGGTTAGTATATCTTCCGCTCTCCGCTTTTTCATCATTGTGGCCGAAACCAACAAGAAGAAAATCTCCCTTTTTCATTCCAGCTATAAGCTCACCATACTCCTTATCCGCTGTATAGCTTGTTGAACTTCTTCCTGATAAAGCAATATTCTTTACCTCAAAAGTTCCATCCAGATACTTATCAATCTGTGTTCCCCATCCATATCTAGGATAATAATAATTGTCTGTGAAAGCACTGACTGTCGAATCTCCCACAATCCAGACAACAGGCTTTGATGAATCTGATTCCTCAGCCCCTGCAAATGTGCCAAATCCAAAACTCATAACAAGTAAAAGAACTGCACTAAGCAGACAACTGATTCGTCTTCTATTTTTGTTTTTCATAACAAAGATCATTCCTTTCTTTTATTTGTTCAAATTGTAAACTATGAACCAATGTCAAGGTCAAGTATTTGTGTATATTTTACCATAAAATGTTTTTACAAAAAAATCCCCGCACATAGTGCGGGGAAATTCACAAAATATTAATACGCTATACCATTAGATACTTCTACATAATAAATATTAACTCCACCAGATTCTGATACAATATAATATTCACCTGCCTCATCCAATCTGAATGATACTGATTTAAGTGAAGAACCAGGTATTTTAGCTGTACTTGTTACATCATTACCATTCTTATCAATAATCTTAATAAGTCTGCTTGTATCTGTATCTGAGCTTGTTGCATATATCTTTACCTTAGATTCACCTGCTGTCTTAAATGCAATTGCTCTTGCAGATTCGCTTCCTGCACCGCCAAGCTTGATTCTCTTTGTAAAGCTGATATTCTTGTAATCCTTATCACTCTTATCAACTGTTACAGTCTTTTTGCTTGTTGCAACAATCCTAAGACCATCAACTACAGTTGAACTCTTAATCTTTCCTGTTGAAACATCATTAGCATTAAGAATTAATTTTTCACCCTTTGTTGATACTGAAGATGCTTCTGTTGCTTTTGTTGGAGCCTGTGTCTCCTTTGTTGTTGCCTCTGTCGCCTTTGTTGGAGCCTGTGTCTCCTTTGTTGCTGCCTCTGTCGCCTTTGTTGCTGCCTCTGTCGCCTTAGTTGTTTCCTGAGCCTTTGTTGTCTCTTCTGGCTTAGTTACCTCAGATGATGAATTCTTTGAAGATACACTAATCATCTGATTAGCAACATTGAATCTTGCTCCCATTGAAGCATAACTTCCTATTGTCTCATAGAGACCGTTCATATTAACAGTTCCATCAGAATTTCTAAGCTGTTTATCTATATTTTTGCTCATATCGATTGCATTAACAGTGTTCTTAAACATTCCAGCTGTCTTAGCAGGGTCAGTTACAACAGTTCCCTTCTTATCTCCACTTACTAAAGAAGTAAACAAAGAGCCTGAAAGATTATAATACTTACCTGAATTGTAATATATTGAATCAGCCATTTTACCAGTAAACTTATCTGAATCAATTGCACCAGCTGATACAAGTCCCTTAAATATTGCTGCACTTGATGTTCTGTAACATAAGAAGTTACCCTTCTTAGCATACTTTCCATTGCCCCATGCTGTAACATTTACAATTGTAAGACCTGTTGGGTTATTATTATCTGTAAATCCTGTTGCACCATTGTCAAATGACAGACAATTCATTACATTATGTGGAGTTCCAACACCTGAACCACCAAGCTTAAATCCATTCATATCTCCATTAGCATAATGAACACCATTAGATAATGTTCCGTTGTTAAATGCAACGCAATTTCTTATTGTAATTACACCTATAGGACCTGTTGCACTCTTTGCAAATAAATCCCATCCATCATCTGAGTTGCTGTATGATATGCATCCGTCAAATACATTACCTTCACCACATGTAAGCTTTGCAGCAAATCCATCTGCATTCTCACCTGTACCACCCTGTTCAGGGAAATCACAGTTATCATGTGATGTACAGTTAATAATCAGGTTATTTGATGGCCATAAATCTTTAGTAGCTGCTGTTGTGTCATATCTTGAAATCTGGAGACCTGAATCCCTGTTTGCTTCAAATACACATTTTTCAAAAATGTTGTTATTACCAGCAAGTAATACTCCGTTATCTCCAGCACCATAGAAATTAATTCCCTGGAAATACCAGTAATCTCCATCTACAACAACGCCTCTGTTAGCTCCGTCAAGCTTCTGTGCTGAGAAATCAAACTTAACTTCCTTGCCACTTTCAGCCTTTACAATAATATAAGAGCCTGATTTTCCATTCATGGCATTATTAATTACAATTGTATCAGAGAACTTATATGTTCCCTCTTTTACAATAATTACATCACCAGCCTTAGCTGAACTGATTGCATTAAGAATTTCATTTGAAGATGATACATACTTTGCATTCTTGAAATCTGCATCTTTCTTCTTACTGATATCTGTATACGCACCTGAATAAGAAAGGCTTGTCTTATCATATGATGTTGTTGCATCTGAACCCGTTGTTTCCTTTTCAGTTGCCTTTGTTGCGCTTTCTGTTGATTTAGTTGTTGCCTGTGTTGCTTTTGTTGTTGTCTGTGTTTCCTTAGTTGTTGCCTGTGTTGCTTTTGTTGTACTCTCTGTTGCCTTAGTCTCTTCTGTTGTTGGATCTGGTGAAACAATCTTCGCATTAGTACCACCTACAGAAACAAGATCTGTATTCTTGTAATTAGTAACTGTTGCCTTTAATTCCTTATCTATGGCATATACAGAATCATCTTTATCAGAGAATGTCCATGAAATCACTCCACCGCCAAGGCTTCCTGCTCCCTTTGCAGATGTTACTACTGAAGGTACATCTTCTGCATTATTAAGACTTCCTGATTTAACTCCGAGATCCTTAGTTGTATCAAAGTTATCATAAGATGTTGCACCTGCTACAGTCTTATATGAAGATGGAACTTTCTCATCTGCTGACTTTGCAAGGTATGCATCGAATGATGCCGCATTTGCAGAATCACCTGTTTCTGAAACAGCATTTGCATAGATAATCTTCTGTGCACCTACGATAACATTTCCATATGCTTTAATGATACCACCGTTCTCACCTGAGAATGTACCCTCACCAAGTGCATCTGTTCCCTGATTAGATGAAAGCATTGGATTCTTACAGTTCCTAAAATAGTTATTCTGTATGAATAATGAAGAACCCATTGTTGAACCAGCACCATACTTTGCATTGCCATCATAGTAGTTGTTATACATATGCACTGACATTGTTCTTACTCTTGCATGTCTTGAATCAGAATGATCAAACCAGTTATGATGATATGTAATATAGTTAGGACCAGACTCACTCTTCATTCCACATAATGAGCACTTACCTGAGTCATAAAAATGTACATATGAAACTGTTATATACTGTGAATTACCTTTAATGTCAATTGAACCGTCACCCTTTGCCTGGTCAGCATCCCCACCTGCTTTACCATAGTACAGATCAACATTGTGAATCCATACATTGCAGTTTGCTGTATCGAGAGAAATACCATCATCCATGAAATTAATAATTGAGAAATTTCTCATCTCAACATTTCCTGCATTTCTTAAGAGGAAACCGAATCCATTGATTGTTGCATCATCTCCGATACCCTCTATTGTCATATTAAGATTTGAATAAGCACTAGCTCCTTTAATCTGTACTCCCTCAGATGAACTTGAAAACTTATCCATTGCAGCATCTGTAACACATCCGATTACACGGACATCAAGTGCTCTTGTTTCTATCCCCTTGCTTGCACTCTTTGTATATGCATCAATTATTGTCTGAAGACCTGTATATTCCTTCTCTCCCTTTGCCTCTTTTACTGATGCTTTAACTGTCTTTGCATTATCATTAGTAACATAAAGAACAATTGCATCTTTCTTAAGTGTTCCATCCTCATTGTAAGCACCTGAACCTGTCTTATATTTTGATTCAGATGAAAATGCAAATCCGGATCTGTCATAAGAACTTACATTGAGTGTCTTAGTAACCTGTGCTTTGTCAGTAACTTCCTTTCCGTTCTTTACAGGAACTACCTTAATAACATAGTCACCTGCCGCAAGTCCTACTGCATCAACCCTGTAGTAGTTCTTATACTTTCTGATAAGTTCATTGTCGATTCTTGCATAAGCAGAATCTGACTGACTGGCTTTCTTGATATATGCTGTATATCCTTCTGCCTGATTATCAATGGTCCACTGTGCATATGCTGACTCTAACCATCCTGCCGCACCATCAATAAATTTAACTGTTCCAACATCCGCCTTCGCTGTAAGAAGTGATGTAGGAATCACGATACTCACAATCATAACCAATGCAAGTACCCATGCCCATTTTCTACGAGCTGCTTTGCTAATAATAGCTTTCATGTTTTGATTTTCCTCCTCAATACATTTTTTTGTGCATTTTGCTTTAACCAGCAAGGGGTTATGTCGTTATATTAGCAACTTTTACTCAAAAAGTACATGTATGTTAAGTAGGAAATAGGTACCATATTCATAATTTTTATGTATTTCATGTGAAAATATGTCAAAAATATGTAAAACACCGTGGCACATTTGCTATTAAGCTAATATGCCACGGTGCAGATTAAGCATCCGGATATTCCAATATATATCTCTCATAACCATTAATTATCTTAGTATTCTCATTATATTCATATTCCTGCTTAAACTTCATCTGGTAGGTCTTGTGGATATGACCATGGATGAAATACTTAGGCTTATATTTTTCCAACAGATAATTAAAGCCCTCAAAACCCTTATGCGGTTCGTCAGGTCCGTCACCTATTCCCGCTGCCGGTGAATGTGTAAGCAGTATATCAAAGCCCCTGTTCTTCTTTATTGAAAGCCACATTTTATTAATTCTGTGGTTCATCTCTTTCTGTGTATACTGGTTCTTTCCCTTCTTATAGCGTATAGAACCACCAAGTCCCATAATACGGACACCTTTATACACATATATCTTATTCTCTATATCAATGCATCCATCCGGTGGCTGTGTATCATAACAGTCATCATGATTGCCATGCACATAAAGAATAGGTACTTTTGAAAATGATGCAAGAAACGACAGATACTGGGGTTTTAAATCCCCTGCTGAAAGTATAAGATCTATACCTTCCAATTTTTCCTTTTCGAAATAATCCCATAAGTACTTTGATTCAACATCCGCTAACACAAGTATTTTCATTAATAATTCCCCAGCCACCACTGCAGGCAGCATGCTTTCTATTCTTCTTCTTTGACAACACCCTGAAGTGCCATTTTTAATTTAGCATTATCTGTAAGTTCATCATACCGAGGCAGTCTGCCAACCACATTATCAAGCAGCCAGTCCATAGTAATTATATGTTCCGGATCAATAAGCTTCCCTTCTTCAACCCTTATATTACCCTGCTGATCTTTTAATTCACCCTCAAACACTCTGAACCTTGCTTCCTTAAGTTCTTTCTCAAAGAGCTTTACAAGTCTCTTAGTTGCTGATGGCAGACTCTCTGAATATATAAGATCAACAACTCCTGCCGACATTCCCCACCAGTAATTAAGTGCTTTTACATTATCGCCGTCCTCATCCTTACTCCATGAACCACTCATAATGCTCTGTATAAGCTTTTCATAAAAAACTCCCCAGTGCCATACAGGCATAGCCAAGTGCTTATCCGAATCACTCGCTTTATACAACCCGAACTTTCTCTTACTCTTGCCCGGAGTAATCATATCCTGATTAGAAATAATGCTTATATTCTTCTTAGCAAGATTTTCCTCTGAATCATTATCCTTAATACTGTTCCATTCAAGGTAAACCTTGGCTCTTGGATTAACAAACTTTACTCCCAATGCAAATGCATTTATATTCGCACATGCCCCATAAACCGGATTATCAGCTATATAACCTACATTATCGTCATCTGCCAGTGAGCCTGCAATAATCCCTGTTATAAACTTTGCTTCAAACATTCTTGCATAATATGACCTGATATATTTATGTGAAATGTTAAGAGAACAATCAAGAATCTTTACTGACGGATGTGCTATTGCAGCTTTAAGTCCAGCCATATTCATCGCCGAAGATGTCACGAATATAAGGTCACATCCATTCTCTATAAGTCTGTTAATTGCCGCCTCATCATTCTGCTCCGGTATCACATTCTCCTCAACATATGTTTCTATCTGGTCACCAAATGTATCATCAATATACTGTCTTCCAAGCTCATGTGTATAACACCACTCTGAATCCTGCGGTGTCTTTTCATACACAAATCCAACCTTAAGCTTCTTAACTCCTCCACCCATTGGAAGCAGATAGCTTAATATATTCTTCTTAGGTACTGCTGCCGGCGTCATCTTAAGTTCCACTTCGCTGTTGTCATCAAGAAGCTCGAATTCAGCCCATGTCTTGGCGACATTCTTTGCCATTTCAGACTTAGTCATCTTCTTAACAGCATCATATCCGTGAATATGAATGAAGCGTAAAAATGAATCTCCTGTTGGGAAATCAAACTTATCCCCTCCTCTTGATTCATAAGCAAGCCTGAAATTAAGATAGCACGAAACAAGGTCTTTCTTATCATCCTCATCCATTGGTTCTCCTGGTGTAATTCCAACCAGCTCCATAAGAGTTGTAAAACTGCCCTCTTTACTGAAATATATATCGTTTAACTTGGTAGATTTATAAAAATCCATGAATTCATAATATATCTTAACATCAGGATCATCACTGTATTTAGGTATCTTTCTTATAACCTGTGCACTTACTGTCACCGCCTTAAAATATTTAAGTACACTGACTCTTTTATTACCTTCAAGCACATAGAACTTATTCATGTACTCATATACTTTAATATCGTCTCTTATTCCTTCATTCACCTGACTGTCGCTAAGCGAAGCCCACTTTGCTGAAAATTCTGTTCCCCAGTCAAGTATAGGCATGAAGTTGTCTGCAAATGCAGTAGTTCTACCTGCTGTACATGTTCCAACCACAAGTCTTAACGGAATCTGGTCACTTCCAAGACTAACTTCTCTGTCAATACTGTTTTCATCAATAATATCCTCCAAAACCGGAAGATATGGGTACGTACCCTTATTTACACACGCATGATATTCTTTTTTACCAATCTTTACTGCACTAAGATAATCTTGTACTGACATATCTTCTACCTTTCCTTTCTGTCTGCATTCTACCGTTTAATGTTCCTGTATGTAACATTTGCAGACCGCCATATCTTATTTATTTCTACTTACATATATAAAACTATCACATTTTCACCAAAAAATACACCTTAAAATTGACTTTTGTTAATTATGCTAGTATCTTATTCGATAGGCTTGAAATTTTTCTATATTTCGGGTCTGAATAAAATGCATGCAGATACGCATTTAAAGAAATGGAGTATACATATGAATATTGAATTTTCTAAGAGAGCTGACCGCTTTGGCAGCAACATTTTTAATATACTTAATCAGAAAAAGAATGACAGACTTGCACAGGGAAAGCCGGTATATAACTTTACTGTAGGAACTCCTGATTTCAAGCCTGATGAATCTGTTATGAAGGTTGTTTCAGAGGCAGCACTTGACCCTGAGAATTACAAGTACTCACTTGGTGATACTGATGAATTGCTTGACGCTGTATGCAAATGGTACAAACGCCGTTACAACACCGTTATCACACCTGATGAAGTCGCCTCTGTATTCGGAACCCAGGAAGGCATGGCTCATATTGCCCTTGCTTTGTGCAACCCTGGTGATTTATGCTTAGTTCCTAATCCGGGATATCCTATATTCGAGATTGGACCATTCCTGTGTGACGCACAGATTGCTTATTACAATCTTCTCCCAGAGAATGATTATCTTATAGATTTTGATTCTATCGATGAAGATACTGCAAAAAAAGCCAAAATGATGGTTGTATCTTATCCACTGAATCCTGTATGTGCTACTGCACCTGATGAATTCTACGATAAACTCATCGCATTTGCCAAGAAATATAACATCATTATTATTCACGACAACGCATATTCTGAGATTATATATGACGGACAGATTGGTGGCTCTTTCTTAAGCCACGAAGGTGCTATGGAAGTCGGAGTTGAATTCAACTCTCTTTCTAAGACTTATAATCTTACTGGTCTGCGCCTTTCATTTCTTATCGGAAACCGTGAAATCGTAAGCAAATTCAAAACTGTCCGCTCACAATTCGACTATGGAACAAGTTTTATATATCAGAAAGCTGCTGTTGCTGCACTTAACGGTCCGCAAGGATATGTCGCTGACAACCGTGCTGAATATGAGTTAAGAAGAAATGCTCTCGTTGCCGGAATTAAGAAGCTTGGACTCAAACCTGCTGATGTTAAAGGCACAATGTTTGTATGGGCTGCCATTCCTGACGGCTATACCAATTCAGCTGATTATGTTATGGAACTTCTTAATAAGACTGGTGTTTTATGTACACCAGGAAGCAGCTTCGGAAGCCTTGGCGAAGGTCATGTAAGATTTGCTCTTGTACTTCCGCATGAAGAAATTGAGAATATTTTTTCTAATCTGTAATTCACTAAAAAACATAATATACGTACAAAACCCCGTATACTGCAAAACAGAATACGGGGTTTATATGTATCTTTGCTATTAACAATCACTGGTGATTAGCCACGAATCTTCTTAACAAGAGCAACAGCTTCTGCTGTCATATCCTTAATCTTGTCAAATTCTCCTGCCTTAATCATATCACCCTTAACCATCCATGATCCACCACAGCAGAAGATCTTATCGCATGATAAGAATTCCTCAAGGTTAGCTGTGTTGATACCACCTGTAGGCATGATTCTTACATTAGTGTAAGCTGCACACATAGCCTTGATCATCTTAATTCCACCTGCAGCTGTAGCTGGGAAGAATTTAACTCTTGTAAGACCTCTCTTAACAGCCTGTGCAAGCTCTGAAGGTGTAACGATACCTGGCATAACAGGAATGTTCTTAGAAATACAGTAATCAACGATTTCTGGATCAAATCCTGGGCTTACGATAACTGAAGCACCTGCTGCTACAGCTCTGTCAACCTGCTCTGTTGTAAGTACTGTACCTGCTGCAAGTACCATATCTGGATATGCTTCATGCATAAGACGGATAGATTCCTCAGCTGCTGCTGTACGGAATGTAACCTCTGCACAAGGAAGACCACCCTCAACTAAAGCCTTAGCTAATGGAAGTGCATCTTTAGCATCATTCAATACTACTACTGGAATTACTCCAAGTTCTTCAAATTTGTCTGCAATATTGCTCATAATTATATAGACTCCTTTCATATTTCCCCAATCTCTGGGATAATTTTGTCCGCAAATATTCTATCACACTCTCAGCACCATTACAAGCATTATAAATGTTGTTATTCCCTCAGCAACGGCATATGCAAGCCATACTCCTGTCATTCCAAAAAGTGCCGACATTACAAAAACCGCACCTAAAATCAACACAAATCCTCTTGCCACAGAAACAACTGCTGCTTTAAACGCATCCTCTGTTGCGCTGAATGCACCGCCACCTACAATATTAATTCCCGCAAAGAATATTCCGATAAAATATAACTTAACACCTTCTGTTGCGTAAAGCCTTAACATTTCTGAACCTTCACTGTTAAACACTGCAACAAACTGTCCTGCAAATATAAACAATATGCTATACATAACTGCCGCAAGTACAAATGCTGTTATATATCCCATTCGTTTTAACTGTGTACATCCATCCCTGTCTCCCCTGCCAAAGCAACTGCTTATAAGAGGCTGGCTTCCCTGTGCAACACCATTAAATACCGCAGTTGTGACAATTGCAATATTCGCCACAACTCCGTATGCAGCTACTCCGACATTACCAGCCAGCTTAAGAATTACGAAATTAAAAGCAAGTGTAATGACCGCTGATGACATCTCTCCTACAAATGCCGATACACCAAGCTGGCTTCCTGCCACAAGTTTTCTTACTGAAGGCTTACACACAACAAGCCTGACACTGCTTTTCTTAGAGAAGAAATGTATACTGCATATTCCCATACCTATAATCGGCGACAAAGCTGTTGCCAGTGCTGCACCTTCCATTCCCAGATTCATCGGGAACATGAGAATATAGTCAAACACTATATTAAACAGACTGCTAAAAAGTGTTGCACTCATGGCAATTCCCGGGGCTCCGTCATTTCTCACAAATGCATTAGTCACATAGTTGCACATAAACATAGGTGCAAAACACATGAATATCTTAGTGTAATTATTTCCAACTGCTACAATATGTTCATCAGCTCCTAGAACACGCATGATATCTGCTGAGAAAAATATTCCGGCAAAAACGAATATCATACTTGATATTATGCACCATATTAATGCATTCCAGAAATAATCATCTGCATCTGCATCTTTTTTAATCTTACTAATCGCATACCTTATAGCTGAACCAACACCAATCATCTCACCAATTGAGAATATTATACTATATAATGGCATAACAAGATTTAATGCTGTAAGTCCGTCTGCTCCCTTTGCTATAGATATAAAATACGAGTCAGCAAGAACGTAGCATGAAAACCCTATCATTCCGAGAATATTCTGCGATACATATTTAGAAAAATTCTTTCTGTTTTCCTCCTTGCTCATCGAAATCTCCTTAATTAAATAATATAAGTTACAAAAACGGCTCCCGTTGGGAGCCGCATTTTACACACTATCATATCTCTTAACGCAAAGCAATTACATGCCCATAATTATTTACTTAGTTCCGAAGATTCGGTCTCCGGCATCCCCAAGTCCTGGGCAAATATAAGCATCTGCGTTAAGCTCTCTGTCAAGATGTCCAATGTATATCTGAACATCTGGATGCGCCTTATGAAGCTTTTCAACTCCCTCTGGGGCAGCTATGATACACATGAACTTAATCTGCTTTCCGCCAACCTTCTTTATCTGGTCAATTGCATCAACTGCCGAACCACCTGTTGCAAGCATCGGATCTGTTACAACAATAGTTCTTTCCTCAATTGGATGTGGAAGCTTGCAGTAATATGGTACCGGCTCATGTGTCTCTTCATTACGGTACATTCCGATATGTCCAACCTTAGCAGTTGGTACAAGTGAAAGTACACCAGGAACCATTCCAAGACCTGCCCTTAAAATAGGAACAATTGCAAGCTTACGGCCTGAAATCATAGGTGTCATACAAGTTTCAATAGGTGTCTCAATCTCAACATCTTCTGTTGGAAGGTCTGATAAAGCCTCAAAACCTTCAAGCATAGCTATTTCTTCAACAAGCTTTCTGAATTCATTAGTTCCTGTTTTCTTATCTCTAAGAATTGAAATCTTATGCTGGATAAGTGGATGTGTAAATATAGTTATATTCTTCTCATTCTCAAAATCTATCATTATTAAGTACCTCCAAATTATATAATATAATTACTCAATGTATTTACTCAGCCTCTTCTGGCTTTTCCTCATCAGAGTCTGTATTCATAACATAAACTCCACGGCTGCTGTCACCTGCTGGATTCTTACCGAATTCATAATCATTACCAGGTAATATAGCATTAAGAAGAATACCTGCTATAGCAGCAATTGCGAGTGCTGTAAGTGTTATAGATGTTCCACCGATTGTAAATGTAAGTCCATCACCGAAGCCTAAACCACATACAAATATAACACCTGCAATAATAAGATTTCTTGACTTAGTAAGGTCAACCTTGTTCTCAACAACATTTCTTACACCGATAGCTGAAATCATACCGTAAAGCATGAATGATATACCACCGATAATTGCTGTTGGCATAGTTGATATAACTGATGAAAACTTAGGTATGAATGAAAGTATAATTGCAAATACTGCTGCAATCCTGATTACTCTTGGGTCATATACCTTAGAAAGTTCAAGAACTCCTGTGTTCTCACCATATGTAGTATTAGCCGGACCTCCAATTGCTCCTGCAAATGCTGTTGCAACACCATCACCGATAAGTGTTCTGTGAAGTCCCGGATCTGCTAAGTAGTTTTCTTCAACTGTAGCTGAAATAGCTGACATATCTCCGATATGCTCCATCATTGTTGCAATAGCAATCGGTGCCATAACAAGGATTGATGTAACATCAAATTTCATAAACTGGAACTTCGGAATTCCTACCCATGAAGCAGATGCAATTGATGAGAAATTAAGTATCGCTGAACCATCAGGATTATGTACTCCGCATGCATTAAGAATAAGTGCAAATACATATGAAATTACTACACCCATAAGAATAGGGATAATCTTAAAAAGTCCCTTGCCCCATATATTGAATATAATAATTACAGCAAGTGCAACAAATGCAAGTAACCAGTTAGCTGATGCATTTGTAATAGCTGAACCTGCAAGTGAAAGACCGATACATATAATGATAGGTCCTGTAACTACAGGTGGAAGGAATTTCATAACTCTGTTGACTCCAACAAGCTTAATTATAAGTGCAAGTACAAAGTAAAGCATTCCGGCAACAAATATACCACCACATGCATAAGCAGCCTTATCATTAGCTGACATTCCAGCATACATACCGCTGTCAAGATTAGCTACTGTGTAGAATCCACCAAGAAATGCAAAGGAAGATCCTAAGAATGCAGGTACTTTGAACTTAGTACACAGGTGGAATATCAATGTACCAAAGCCTGCACAGAAAAGTGTTACTGATACAGACAGACCTCTGGTAAGCTCCTCACCGCAGGCAGCCTGAAAATATCCTGATACCAGAATAGGTACAAGAATAGTTGCGCCAAACATGGCAAACATATGCTGAATGCCAAGAATCAGCATCTTCGCTTTACCAAGCTTTCTGGCATCACGAATAGGTTCGATTTTCTTTTGTTCCATAATACGCTCCAATCAATATATATTTTCATATTATTATAAAACATATTATGATTTAGGGCAATGAAAAAATATTCCATTTTAAACATTTCGGGGCATGAAAAGCTTTCGCCTTCCATGCCCCGAAACTCGTGTTATGGTCAAAAATTGGATTATTTCTCTTCCGCAATAGCAGCCTGTGCTGCAGCAAGTCTTGCAATAGGTACTCTGAATGGTGAGCAGCTCACATAATCAAGACCAATCTTGTGGCAGAATGCAACTGATGAAGGATCTCCACCATGCTCTCCACAGATACCTATGTGAAGATTCGGATTAACCGGTCTTCCAAGCTTTATTGTCATCTCCATAAGCTTACCTACACCATTCTGGTCAAGCTTTGCAAATGGGTCATTCTCAAATATCTTAGATTCATAGTATGCATTAAGGAACTTACCAGCGTCATCTCTTGAAAATCCGAATGTCATCTGTGTAAGATCGTTAGTACCAAAGCAGAAGAAATCGGCTTCCTTGGCAATCTCATCAGCAGTAAGTGCAGCTCTTGGAATCTCAATCATAGTACCAACCTCGTATTCAAGGTCGATTCCTGCTGCCTTAATCTCTTCATCTGCTGTCTCAACAACAGTCTTCTTTACATACTTTAATTCCTTAACCTCACAGATAAGAGGAATCATAATCTCAGGCTTAACATTCCAGTCAGGATGTGCCTTCTTAACATTGATTGCAGCTCTTATAACAGCTCTTGTCTGCATCTTGGCAATCTCTGGATATGTTACTGCAAGACGGCATCCTCTGTGTCCCATCATTGGATTAAACTCATGAAGACTTGCAATAATATTCTTAATAGTCTCTACTGACTTGCCCTGTGATTCAGCTAACTTCTTAATATCTTCTTCCTCTGTAGGAACAAATTCATGAAGAGGTGGATCAAGGAATCTGATAGTTACCGGATTGCCTTCAAGTGCCTCATAAAGTGCTTCGAAATCTCCCTGCTGATATGGCAGAATCTTATCCAATGCTGCTTCTCTTTCTTCTACAGTATCAGAACATATCATCTCTCTGAATGCTGCAATTCTGTCCTCTTCAAAGAACATATGCTCAGTACGGCAAAGTCCGATACCCTCTGCTCCAAGTTCTCTTGCCTTCTTGGCATCCTTAGGAGTATCTGCATTAGTACGAACCTTTAACTTTCTGTACTTATCAGCCCACTCCATAACTCTTTCAAACTCTCCTGCAATCTTGGCATCAACCGTAGGAATCTGTCCATCATATATGTTGCCTGTTGTACCATCAATAGATATATAATCTCCTTCATGGTATTCCTTGCCTGCAAGTGTGAACTTCTTATTAGCTTCATCCATTGCAATATCACCACAGCCAGATACACAGCAGGTTCCCATACCTCTTGCAACAACCGCTGCATGGCTTGTCATACCTCCTCTTACAGTAAGAATACCCTGTGAAGCCTTCATACCTGTAATATCTTCTGGCGATGTCTCAAGTCTTACAAGAACAACCTTCTCTCCTCTTGCATTCCACTCTTCTGCATCCTCTGCTGAGAATACAATCTTACCACATGCAGCGCCAGGAGATGCTCCAAGACCTCTTCCTGCTGGAGTTGCAGCCTTAAGTGCAGCTGCATCAAACTGAGGATGAAGAAGTGTATCAAGATTACGAGGATCAATCATTGCAACTGCTTCCTTCTCTGTTCTCATCCCCTCATCTACAAGGTCGCATGCAATCTTTAATGCTGCCTGTGCTGTTCTCTTACCATTACGTGTCTGTAACATGAACAGCTTGCCATGCTCTACTGTAAATTCCATATCCTGCATATCTCTGTAATGTTCTTCCAGAGTTGCACACACATCCTTAAACTGCTCAAATGCTTCCGGGAACTTCTCACTCATTTCCTGAATATGCATTGGAGTTCTTACTCCGGCAACAACATCTTCACCCTGTGCGTTAGTAAGGAACTCTCCAAAAAGTCCTTTAGCACCAGTTGCAGGATCTCTTGTAAATGCAACACCAGTTCCACAGTCATCCCCCATATTACCAAATGCCATAGACTGTACATTAACTGCTGTTCCCCAAGAATAAGGAATATCATTATCTCTTCTGTATACATTAGCTCTTGGGTTGTCCCATGAACGGAATACAGCTTTTATAGCTCCGTATAACTGTTCCTTAGGATCATCTGGGAAATCCTTGCCAATCTTAGACTTATATTCAGCCTTAAACTGTGTTGCAAGCTCCTTAAGATCATCCGCTGTAAGCTCTACATCAAGCTTAACCCCTCTCTCATCCTTCATCTTGTCAATAAGCTCTTCGAAATATTTCTTGCCAACTTCCATAACTACATCTGAATACATCTGGATAAATCTTCTATAACAATCCCATGCCCATCTTGGATTACCAGATTTCTGTGCAATTACATTAACAACATCCTCATTAAGTCCAAGATTAAGAATTGTGTCCATCATACCCGGCATAGAAGCTCTTGCTCCAGAACGAACAGAAACTAAAAGTGGATTCTCCATATCTCCAAACTTCTTGCCTGTAATCTGTTCCATCTTCTCGATATGTTCGTTAATCTGTCCCATGATCTCATCATTGATCTCTCTACCATCCTCGTAATACTGGGTACAAGCTTCCGTGGTAATAGTAAACCCCTGTGGAACCGGAAGACCAATATTAGTCATCTCTGCCAGATTCGCACCTTTACCACCAAGAAGTTCACGCATATCTGCGTTACCCTCTGTAAACAAATACACCCATTTCTTTCCCATAACAAAACCTCCATAATTTGATATTCAGTTATTTAAGTAGTATGTTTCTTAGCTTGTTAAAATTATAACATAGTAATCGTTTTCGTGCAACCATAAATGTATTTATTTTAATACAATTTTATATACAAGCCTTACATTTACAGAATATGCTTAATATGGGAAAATATTCATGCTGTACTAAATAGTACAACAATAGAGCCATCACTGAAAACACAATATAAGGAGGATTTTTCTATGCCTAAAGACCCTGTTATGCTTTTAAGCTTTGTCAATACACAACTTCGAGACAATTACAATTCATTAGAGGAACTGTGCAAATCTTATATGGTTTCTGAGGAAGAAATAACCAATAAGTTAAAATCAATTAATTATGAATATAATACTGAAAAGAACCAGTTTATCTAGTTCTGTATAAATATGTCTTAATCTGATTATTGATTCGTTGTTCATTATACCTATAGGTAGTCGCATTATCACTTGATTTATAGGACATATCCAGGCAGAATCCTTATTCAACATTAACTTTTTCTTCCAATCTGCCTATAGATAAACTTCCTCGTGCCTGCCTGATAGGTATATTCCTGCAATTTCATGTGATTCTGCCTGTATTTTACCTATATAACTTGACTATTTTTTGTTCTTATAGGAACACGCAGAAGTAAGCCCCTGAACAGAAACATGCTTCTCCAAAAAAGAAAAGCAATGCCAGTATCCGCTCTTCCTGACATTGCTTTATCTTTATATATTATATTGTTATTCTGTCTTTCTTATCAGCTATCATTCCATATCCGGACACTTATATCCTGCATTAATCATATTAGCTTGCAGCTTTTCTACACTTATTCCAAGCTTTTGTGCACCCTTTACCATACTTATGCTCTCATCTTCTACCAGTGAATATATCATCTGATTGCCTCCAAGACTAATCCCCTCTTTAATTCCTTTCTCAATCCCCCTGTCTTCAAGTCTCTGCGCTACATCACACATATTGCTCACTCCTTCCTTATCTGACAATATCTCTTGATATCTGTTATCCCCTGTCATAACTGATAAGAACTTTAGTATCTCATCCACATGCTTAATTGTTGTCTTATCATCTGGTATGTAAT
>OGFZ01000015.1_pt1 | contig 138569 bp, 119 predicted proteins | sample 1571081 | NCBI WGS metagenome assembly OGFZ01 (sample SAMEA2582039, study PRJEB24529) | metagenome | biome: Human gut stool | place: China | collected 2011
CCTGAAATAAAGATTAGACATGGAAACTTTTAATACACAGCGGTGCAGCTCGCCCTTTATATGTAACGTCCCAGAGAAACTTGGAATGTTTCGTAAGAAGCCCCTCTGCGAGTTGTCGGCAGCGTCCGTTACATGGAGCAACGGAGTGGAAACGTGTCTTCGAACGAAATATCCAAACTTCTCTGCAACATACTTTAATGGGCGAGCTAAACCGACGTCCCCAGAACTTCTTCCTTAAACTGTAATTTAATTAAGAAAGTTCCTTATTTCGATACATATCTTTTCATACATATAATCATGTACATAATGCGGGCAGTCCAATTCAATGAATATGGCATTATCTGATTTTGAAATATATTCTTTAGGAATATTTCTCCATGTTTTCTCATCAAAGCTTGTGCCGCCTGAACCATTGGAAATAAATAATAGCATTGGTACTTGCGGAACACCATATGCTTTTACAATGCTGGCATTCTCTTTTATTTTTTTGGCTTCATTAATCATCGTTACCGTTGCTGTTCTGTTATAAAAAACAGCCCTGTATATATCTTTTTCATTATCAGTTAATGTTCCATATTTAATAGCGTAACTCTCCGAGATACCTGGAATCCATCTTGTAACTCCTAACGCTGCAGCATATTGTCCCAATTTCATCACAGGAATGTTAATTTTCATTTCTTCATAATATTCTGGAACTGCCATATCTAACCCGATAATAGCTTCTACTTCATCTGGATACTGCTGTGCCCAATATAAAGCTTCTATTCCCGACATTGAATGTGGACAAAGGACATACGGACCATTTATTCCGGCTTTATCAAGTGCTGTTCTGGTTTGTCTTAAAACTGTATCTATATCTCTGTCACTATCTACAATATCACTGAACCCATATCCAAATTTTTCTACCACGACAATTCTGTAATCATCACTCAATAAAGAATATAACGACTTAAAATCCAAAATTGGTGAGCATGTTCCACCACCTGATAAAAATACAAGCGTGTGATTACCTTCACCTTCAACATATATGCTCATATTGTGACCATCAACTTCTACCAATTCTCTTAAAGGAGTCAATAAGTCTTTCTCATTTGATAAGCAGATCTTATGCCGAATAAATGAGATAGCCAAAAACAACATTAAAATCACTATGATAATGATAATTACTTTAATACACCTGCTTAATACTATATTCATGAGTGCTTCTCCAAGGCAAAGTTTGAATCTATCAAATGCCAATTTAACTTTCCATCAATTTAATTGCTTCATCAACAGATACACATGTAGCAAATCTATTTGGCCACATCATATCATTGTAATATTTACAGGTCATTTCTCCAGTCATATAATCGTTGTCAAACGTTGAATTTGCCCCTTGTGGAACAATAACTTTATAACCTCTTTCAAAAGCAGATTTCACAGTTGCGTCTATACAGAAATTTGTCTGTAGTCCGACTATCATTAATGTATTATCATCTTTAACATAATCAGCAAAATCCTTATTTCCAAAACAACTATTGATATTTTTAATAAATATCTTTTCCGTATCCTTTGGAATCACTTGTTCTGCAATTTCAAAGTCTTCGTCACCGATCGAAAACCCCGTTCCTGGTCCATCATCATGTTGAAAATAGATAACCTCTATTTGATTATCCCTGGCTGCATTTATGATTCTTGTAGTATTATCAATAAATATTTCAAAATTAGAAAGTCGGTTATCTGTTATTCCTTTTTGGATATCTATGACAAGTAATTTCATTCGTTTCTCCTTTATGCAACGATAGTTATATCCACCATTCTGGTGTTAGTTCTCCAAGAGTTATTATTTTGCCTTTTTCATAATCCATCAAGATTTCAACATTTCTGTATGTCTCAGGCATTAACTGTGTCATGAATTCACGACAGGCGCCACATGGTGGAATTGCGTTACCATCACTGTTAATAGCAATAACCCGTTTTATAGCATCTTCGCCATTGGTAATCATGTTGAAAATAGCATTACGTTCAGCACACACTCCTAAAGTACAGGCGGTATCTATGCAGACTCCAACATAAATTTTGCCTGATGCGGACTCGATAGCAGCGGCAACACCACCTGCTTCAATGATTTTTGATACCTCCCGTGGATTTAAGACCTTTTTGGCTGAGCAATACAATTCATTCCATTTCTCATCCATAATAGTTTCTCCATAATGTTTTTGATTTTATATTACAGTCTGTTTTTAGTTCACTTTTGTTTAACCAATGAAAATCCATTTTTTTCCATCCATATTATTTTGATTTTTTATATTTCAGCAGACATACAGATAAAACTAAGATCACTGGGAAGATGCAGCCTGCGAGCATGCCGGCTTTTAGATTATCACCTGCATTTTGAGTTACGAATCCAACGACACAGGGACCGATAGAACCTCCCATGTCTCCTGCCATGGCAAGCAGTGCAAACATGGCAGTGCCACCCATGGGAATCTTACTGGAAGCAATGCTGATAGTACCTGGCCACATAATACCAACGGAAAAGCCACACATGATACAGCCAATCAGACCGAGGATTGGGTAGGGACCAAGGGCAGCCAGCAAATAGCAGATCAGGCATAGAATACCGGAGCTTGTCATGAATTTCATAAGGTCAATTTTTTCACCATATTTGCCATAGAAGGAACGGCTTATGCCCATTGTAACTGCAAAGAGAGAAGGACCAGCAATATCTCCGATGCTTTTAGACAGACCTAATGCGGATTCTGTATAGGCAGATGCCCATTGCGCCATAGAAATCTCGCTTGCACCCGCGCATACCATCAGCACGAGAGCAACCCAGAAGATAGGTATATTGCATAATTGACGGATGCTGAGACCTTGTCCATCCTCTGTCAGGGATTCTATCGGGCAGATAAGAAAATTGAATACATTGCATATAGGAATTAATGCCCAGATGCATGCAAGAATCCGCCAGTTGTTTATTCCAAATATTGTAAAGAAAGCAGTTGAAAACAGAATGACTGCAACGGCTCCCCAACAGTAAAAAGAATGGAGCAGGCTCATGACACTTTCTTTGTTGTCAAAAGGACATGCCTCTACGATAGGGCTTACCAGAACTTCGATTAATCCGCTGCCCATAGCATATATAATGACACTGATCAGGATTCCCACGTAGGCGTGATTCAGCAAATCAGGTAAAAAAGCAAGACCAATCAGACCGACTGCTGACAAAATCTCAGATGCTACTACACTTCTTCGATAACCAATCTTATCAACATATTTCGCACAGAACAAATCCACAAGAAGCTGTGTAAAAAAGAATGCTGTGGAAATAAAAGCAATTTTACCAAGCGATATCTGATAGGTTCTGTGAAATGTTAAAAATAATAAAGGGGCAAAATTTGCTGAGATAGCCTGTGTAATAAATCCAAGATAACAGGCTATTAGAGTTTTCTTGTAGTTGTTTTTCATGTCTGTATTCTCCTGATTTTGATTTTTTTCATATAATATCGCATTTTATGACTGCATTCACTGGAGAATATACGATATTTATTGTATAATATCCCAAAACTATCCATATGGAGGATTTTCATGAATTATAATACAACTTATAATAAAATTCTGACTGATGAGAATATGATGGAAACTATACAACATGGAAGCAAGGAGTATCCTTTTCATTTTTACTATGATAATCTGGAATTATTTGATTTCCATTGTATAGAGTGGCATACAGAGTTTGAGTTTGTATATGTAGAGACTGGAACAGTTTATTTTGGAATTAGCGACAAACAGTTTGCCCTGTCAGAAGGTCAGGGAGTGTTCATTAATTCTAAAATACTGCATCGTTATTTCTCACAGGGAAAGGCAATTGTTCCGAATTTTGTCCTGATGCCTTATTTTATTGCAGCACAGGATAGCCTGATCTATCAGAAATATGTATTGCCGATTATGGCATCACCAATGGATTACCAGATTTTTTCATCGGATATTCCATGGCAGGCGCAAGCTCTGTCACTTATGCGTGAAATGATGGCAGCGCAGGAAAAGGCATCGGATGTTGAACTTGTCAGTTCATATCTGATACAGAAAATATGGCATATATTATATCAGAATACGGATGTTGAGCATATGGGGAAAAAAGAAAATTATTCTGCTTCCTCACAGGCAAGGCTGCAGTTGATGATGCAATACATCCATCAGAAGTTTGCATATAATATTTCATTAAGTGATATTGCAGATCAGGCAAAAGTAAGTAAGAGTACTGCACTTAACCTTTTTCAAAGATATTTAGGGATATCTCCGGTGACATATCTGATCAACTACCGTCTTCAGGAGGCAGCCAAGCTTCTTGCATCGACAGAGAAGAAAGTAACAGTTATTTCAAAAGACACCGGATTTGACAATGTGGATTACTTTTGCAAGGCTTTTAAAAAATATTATAAATTGACTCCAACGGAATATCGTAAAAAAGCACAATAACGTATTGACACTAAACCTTACTTCAATGTTATTATAAAAATAATTCTTAATTCATAAATGAGGAGAAAAAGTATGGCAAAAGAAAATAGAGGTGTTATGAAAAATAATCTGTTTTTATATCTGACAGAATTCTTTGCGGGAATGTCTGTCATGGCGGTAGAGCTGGGAGCGAGCAGGCTGTTGGCTCCGTATTTCAGTTCATCACAGATCGTATGGACTATTATTATAGGAACTATTATGATCGCGATGGCGTTAGGTAATATATATGGTGGTAAGACCGCAGATAAGTTCCAGGACCCGGACAAGTTATATGGAAGAATCATAATTGCTGCGATCTGGATCGCATTGATTCCTGTTGTGGGTAAGTACATTATCCTTGGAATATCGGCATTGCTCGTTTTTACAGTAAGCAACAATTTCCTGATCATTGCTGCCTTTTGCGCATGCATGGTAATCTTCGTATTCCCGCTGTTCTTACTGGGAACGGTCACACCGTCTCTGGTAAAATTCTCAGTAGATAATCTGGATGACAATGGTAAAACAGTAGGTACGTTGGGTGCATTTAACACCATTGGCAGCATTATTGGTACATTTGTTCCTACCTTTGTGACAATACCGGCAGTGGGAACTTCTATAACTTTCCTGATTTTTGCAGGAATTCTGCTTGTACTTTCAGCAGTATATTTTATCAGTGTGCATACAGGTACAAAGAAAATCGTAGTATCAGCAGTAATCTTTGCAATTTGCTGTGGACTCGGATATTCAGATTCTTTTGCATTTTGGGAAAAGGATCTGACTTATGAAGGTGAATCTGTCTACAATTATTTACAGGTATCAGAGGATGACAAAGAAGTCATATTATCCACGAATGTATTATTCGGCGTGCAGTCTGTCTATATGAAGCAGGACAGATTGACGGGAATGTATTACGACTACGCCATGGCAGCACCGCTGATGGTAGAGGATAAAGATATCTCCGATATGGATGTGCTGATTCTTGGAATGGGTACAGGAACTTATGCAACACAGTGCAGAAAATATCTTGGTGATATGAATGTTGAGGGTGTGGAAATTGATGAGAAGATCACACAGCTTTCCAGACAGTATTTTTCACTGCCGGAGGATATTCAGGTCACAACCTATGATGGCAGGGCTTTTCTCAATTCTTCCGACCAGAAGTATGATGTGATCATGGTTGATGCATATCAGGATATCACGATTCCTTTTCAGATGTCATCTACAGAGTTCTTCACACTTGTGAAGCAGCACCTCAATGATGGTGGCGTCATGGTCGTTAATATGAACATGCGTGGCAGCAAAGAAGGTAACATCAATCAGTATCTTTCAGACACAATCGGTAGTGTATTCAATACCGTGTATACAGTGGATGTGGCTGGCTCTACGAACAGAGAGTTGTTTGCCTCAGATAATGCCAATATCATCAGTGCGCTTACAGAGCATGCCGGTAAAATGGAAAATGCAGAGTTTCAGAACATGATGAATGTTGTTGCGGCAAACAGCACAGAGTATGTAAGCGGTGACTATATTTTGACAGATGATAAAGCACCGGTAGAGCTGCTGGGTATGCAGGTGATTGATGAACTGATCAAGGATGAAGTAGCATATTATAAAGGAATTTATGACAGAGAAGGAATCAGGGGATTGTTGAATTCCATATAGAATATCGTTGTATTGGGGATTGTAGAATGGAAAATAAAGTGGATATGCATGATGTATAAACGTGTCAGCTTCATACTGGATCATCCGGCGAATCTGTCAGTTGAGTTTAATGAAGAACGTTTTCACAATCTGCATTTATTTGCAGGCAAAATTGAGGAAAAGCCAGATAAGCACGAAAATAATGTACTGGTAATAAAAGGGAGCTCTAATCGCGGGAAGAGATCAGCAATACGATCAGAAATGAGATGGTGGATGACTATGCTTCCAAAGAATTAAGGCAGATACGAAGTGTCATCCTCAAATGTGAAGAACAGATGAAGCAAAAGGCAGAGCAGGTCATGCATTCCTACAAAGAATGTATGGCAGATAATTACTGTACTTTCAGGAATGGGCGCGTGTGTATTCCAGTCAAAAAAGAATATAAATTATCGTTATGTTCACTTTTTCAGACAAGAAAATTCAAAACTAAATCATTAAAATCTTTTGCTTCTTCAAAAGCACCATGACCATATTTTTCATAGATTTTAAGCTTGCAATCAGAAATATTCTCAGCAATCTCATATGCTGCCTTATTTCCGACAATATAATCCCGTTCTCCGCCAACAATAAGGGTTGGTACTTGAATCTTTCCAAGCCAGGGCCGTGCATCATGTGCCATACAAGCATTTCCCTGTATAATAAACCTTTCTAAACTCTTTGGTTCACTCATTTTTGATAATATTCCATAAAATCGTCGGTATGTTTTTAATTTCTGTTCAGAGTATGTTTTCTCAGCAGTATCAATAAATATATCTTTAAAATCACCTTGCTTGGCCATATCAATCCATGTACCAACAACCGTTTTAATGACATCATTTGCATATGGTGCCGTATTAGCAAGAACCAACTTGGTTACAAGCTCTGGATATTTTGCTGCAAGATGCATAGATATCATTCCACCCTGTGATACACCCATGACACATGCATCTGAAATTCCCAGTGTTTTCAAGACTTTTGCCTGGTCATCTGCCATGTCCGCTATTGTATAATCCTTTGGAATCATATTCTTTCTACTGAACAAATAAACTTTAAAATATTTAGCGTAAGTACGATACATATACGAAAATGGAACTGCAGTTCCTCTTACTGTTTTAAGTGCATCTCCCAATCCTGGTATTATGATAAACGGCTGTGTTCCATTTCCAAATGCAACATATTCCATCTCTGTATTATCAATCTTCACATAACAATTCTTTGCATGATACATATTTTCCTCCACGATACAACTTTGAATTTACCAAATCGGCAAATCCCGATTGTGCAAGCACATAATTTAAGGGTTTTATTAGCTGTTATATTTTATTAATAAATTCCCCGCTAACCCTTATAAACACTAACTTTTCTGTCAGTTAGCTTTCCCTTATGTATTCCCTTGTGTTATATCGTTTCACAAGGCTTTACGAATCCTCGTAAGAGAAAAAATAAGGGAAGCAAAATCACATAACACATTATAGCATAATATGAACGGACTGTGTGAACTGCTTGAAATGCTTTTTGAATTTTACAGAAAAGAGGATTGGTTGTGCAAAGGCAGAGGAAGGATTAAAGACAACACCTAATTCAGAGTGTGCCTTGAATGCTTTGGCGATAGATAATCCGCTTGAATATGCAAGACTTTATCTTGATGGGCCTATGCAGATGTGGATTGATGCAGAGGACAGTTTGGAATTGTGGTAATTCTATAGGCGGATTGCTAATAATTGGTAGTCCGCCTTAAAAAAATCATCCCCCAAATATAAGTGGAATATCAAAGATATGCATGGTAAAATAGGAAAAGAAATTTGAAATAATATACCATATAGAAGAGGTGACAAATGAAATACATACTTTTACACGGAATGGGTCAAAACGCTTCAAGCTGGGATAAAACAATATCATTTTTACCTGACAATACTGAAACAGTCTGTCCAGAATTAAGTAATTTTTTTACCGAAGGAAACTGTTATTACAGTAATATGTATACCGCTTTTTGCAATTACTGCAATAATTTTGCCGAGCCATTAAACTTGTGCGGTCTTTCTCTTGGTGCAGTTCTGGCATTGAATTATGCTATCGACTTTCCGCAGCGAGTAAAGTCGCTTATACTTATTGCGCCGCAGTATAATATGCCGAAATTTCTGCTCAAAGTGCAGAATGTATTATTTAAATTTATGCCAAAAAGTCAGTTCGAAGATATTGGACTAACAAAAAAGGACTTTATTACCCTTACCAATTCTATGGCTGATATGGATTTTACAAACGGTCTTGAAAATGTTTCTTGTCCTGTACTTGTTCTTTGTGGCGAAAAGGATAATGTAAATAAAAAAGCGGCTATAAAGATTGCTGAAAAATTATCAAGAGCAAAATTCAGCACGATTGAAAATTCAGGACATGAGGTTAATATCGATAATCCGAATGGGCTTGCTAAGGCAATAGAGGCATTAAATGTTGATTAAGATATATTGATGCGGAAAAATTGTTTTGATAAAAAACCTGAAAATTTATGAACTTCTGGTTAGTACAAAAGTACGCACTTGCATGAATTAATCAAACACTATACCTCTCCCAACCAATGGTTGAGTTTGATGATTCTACTTACAGTTCGTGTACAAGAGCTGATAAAGATTGTAAACTCAATTTGGGTTCAATATGTAAATGGATTGTAGATAAATGTGGGAAAATGACGGTTCAATCATTGACAGCACAATTGAACGAAACATTTGCTACAAGAATCCCGGTAAGTAAAATTGCTGAGAAACTTAAGGCATATGGATTATGGGATATTTTAGTTACAGATTCGTTTGACGAGTATATAGATAATTTGATTGTTTCAACAGATACGGATATTGATGTCGATGATTTATTGCAAGAGGAATTTTTTTAAAAGAAGTAGTGAAGTTTTAATGACTAAGGATGAATGGTACAGGCAGTTATTTGAGCGGTTGGATAATTCCAAGTTCCGAAGCAGTTTTCACTTGAAACAGAAAGATATTGATTACATAAATGAGAAGGGACTTGATACCATCAGACAACACGCTGCGGACTTTATTGCAAAGAGGGAAGCTCCGGCATATATAGCAAATGATGGCAAACAGACACCAATGCGTGGACATCCAGTATTTATTGCCCAGCACGCAACAGCAACATGCTGCAGGGAGTGCATCCGAAAGTGGCATAAAATGCAGCCGGGCAAGGAACTAAGTCAGGTGCAGCAGGATTATCTTGTAGATGTAATTATGACATGGATTCAAAAAGAAATCGAGAGGGAGGAACATAACATATGAGTTTGAAAAATGTATTGATTATTGTTGATAACATTGACGAATCAATTGATTTTTATGAAGAACTGTTTGGACTGCGTGTGATTACAAGGCAGGAAGGTAATGTGATAATGTCAGAGGGGCTTGTATTGCAGGATGTAGATGTATGGTATGATTCTTAAGTGAAGTATCACAGTTTGAGCAATCAAAAAAGAACAACTGTGCATAAACTACAGTTGCTCAAAATGTGATTCTTCATGATTGTACCAGGTCGCGGAACTTTAGCCAGTACATTATGGGGATTGAATACGCCTGCCCTTCCTTCAAAAATAACGTCATGACAGGGTCTTACGTTAATTTATAAGGTATGTTATCCTGCCGGAATAAAAAGAGACATGGCAAACAAGCCCTCTGCAGGGGGGCTTTGAAAAACATATGGGAACAGATGTTTAATCCTGGAGGGCAAAGCTCCTGCCAATATGCCGCATGCTGTTTTTTCCACAGCATGGGCACAGGCTGATGTCATACTTCCAAACGGTTTTCATTATTTCTGCAACAGAAGAATTGGTAAAGAGGGACACAAATTTCCGGTGTCCCTGAATCCGGAAAATGATGTGGAGGTTTTTCTTCTTCTGGCGGTTGTTTAAGAAACCATAGTACCGGATTTTCTGGAACCCGGTCGGGAGCACATGCATCATCAGACGGCGGATAAACTCCACCGGTGTTATGCGGACAAGGATTTTGTCCCCGGATCTGTAGTCTTTTGCCCGGAAGGAAACCTCATTTTCCGTAACAGAGACAATGCGTGAGTTGGTAATGGCAATACGGTGGGTATATCTGCCAAGATATTCAATGGCATTGCCAAAACCGTTAAAGGTTTCTTTGATGTAGGGACACCACGCTTTCTGATAAAGACTGTCCCTGAATTCTGCCCATGCGTGGGAATTGCGCAGTTTATGGCAGGAAGATGGAAGGAACAGTTTCCCCTGCCTGTGGTAAGATTCAAGATAAGCAAGGAACTTACCACGGAATTTAGATCCAAGCACTTTCACTGGAATAAAAAAGCGTGCGGACGACATCTTGAGATTGTAATCTTTAGTCAGACCGCCGCCTGTGATGATGCAGTGGATGTGCGGATGGAAATTTAAAGTCTGTCCCCATGTATGCAGGACCTGGATAATGCCGGGTGCTGCCCCGAGGTACTTTTTGTCAGAGGACAATTCCAAAAGTGTTTCAGAGGAGCACTTGTGCAAAAGCGTATACAGAAGTTCCTGATTGGCATAAACCAAAGGATTAAGTTCAGCCGGCACTGTAAAAACCACATGGAAATAGGGGGCATCAATGACTTCCGATTTTCTGGCATCAATCCAGATTTCCTTAAGCACAGCCTGACAGTTGGGGCAGTTCCTGTTGCGGCAGGAATTATTGTGGATCTCCACATGCCCACAATCCTCACACTGGGAAATGTTGCAGCCAAGGGAGCCACTTTTGCAGGCGGTAATGGAATGTGCAGCTTTCCCCTGGACTACAGAAGGCTGGAAAGAAGATGTATAAGAGTCCCATCCGGAGTCAAATATCTGTTGTATCTTACTGCGCATGCCCACCTCCCATGAGGTCAAAAGGACTGACTGCATCCGACGTGCCGTTCGAAGCAGGATGAACATAGACCGTGGTGGAATTTATAGACTTATGACCAAGGAGTGCTTTGATTGTCAGCAGGTCAACACCATCTTCGTACAGATGTGTACCGAAAGCATGGCGCAGGGAATGACAGGTAATACGCTGCTCCCATCCGAGGGAGCGCTCTACTTCGTGAATGTGGCGGGATAAATAGAACGTATCGATCGGTTTAGAAGAATCATGCTGTTTAGGGAAAAGCCAGCCAACCGGTTTACCAAAGGCAAACCAGTACGCAGTCAGAATGTCCAAAGCACGTTTGGACAGAATCGCATAGCGGTCAGAACGGTTTTTGCCATGCCTGATATGGATGCGCATGTTTTGGCGTTGGATATCTTCATAACGAAGATGACAAACTTCGCCAATACGCAGACCGGAAGAATACATGAGTGCAACCATAGCCTTCTGCTTCAAATCCGGCATGGAATCAATAAGGATGGAAACTTCCTGTTTGGAAGGGACAAAGGGAAGATATTCGTCAAACCTGCGCATAGGAAGCTGGGTATCATCCCACGGTTTGTGAAGGACATACAGGGTAAAAAAGCGCAGCTGTGAGATAGCACAGTTCATGGTACGGTCAGAAAGATTTCTGGAATTTTGAAGCCATTTGATATAACCACGGAGTTCCGGCCAGGAAACATCTTCCGGAAGTTTGTGAAGGCAGGTGGAAAGATAATCCAGATAAGCCCTGATATAGGTGCAGTAATTTTTAAGAGTATGGTCAGTAAGACCACGGAGGGAAATCATTTCCCGAAAAGAATTTAAATAATTGTCCATGATAAAATCTCCTTTGAAATGTAATAGAAAATAGAAACATTTCAAAAAGAGGAGGTGGACGGATAAAAAAAACAGATATGTAGTTGTTGAGTTTAAAAATCCATGGTAACCTAAGCATAGCAGTTTGTGCGTATTGTTTATTGTTAAGGTAGGGGTATCTCAACAATACAACATATACACAAAAACTGCTATTTTTTTTTGAAAAAGTAGTGGTTTCATGTATTGGGGGCTAGCCGTCGCGCTAGCGACTTGGTACAATATATAAAAGAGGATTTTGTGCATGGGAGCGTTTTAATAAAAACTTACTCAGTATGAATCAAATGTTTTATTATATTGGCTTTGGCAACGGAATGACAGCTGATTTAAGATTGGCGTTGTTTGCAGAGATATTTGAACCATTATCAGAACACCTTGAATATTTGCAAAAAGTTCAAATTAATTGTTCACAGCAGTCTAGGTAGAGAAACGCTAGGTGTCCTAAATGTGATTTTGAATTCAAAATCTCAACGCAAAATAGACCAAGTTTGAGAGATAATATAGAATCGGTTATTCGTGCATATGGACTACGAATTTTTGATGGAGATGATGTTCTGAAAATCTTAAAGAAAACTGTTAATACCAGAAATAAAATGCTTCATGTAAAAATAAAAAAGGACATATTAACTGGTGGACAGTGTGGATTTTATATTAGAAAGTATGTGGAATTGTACCGAACAGCTATACTTTCAGAGCTGAAATTATGGAATTCGGATATGGAAAATGAACTTATGATTGCAATAGAAAGATATAATTCTGAATTTCCTCAATTGAGAATTAAACAAAAAAGAAACAAAAAGCATAGATAGGAATGCATGGAAATGTTATGAGACTTTTAACTAAATAGAATGGTAGGGCAAAGCAGATAGAAGAGATTATGAAGAAAATGGTGAGAATGAAACAATATCTAGAGCGGTTGCGAAGGAGAACGTATGGATGATATAGAAGACACTAATTATAAGTTTTATTCCCAAGATATTGAAAATGTATGGTATATATTCTTTTGTTTAGCAGATTCAGCATTTTCGTCTGTAGATGTATCTTATGGAAAAAAAGGACCATATATGTTATCCGGAGAGACAATGATGTCAATATGTAAAACCCTAGAGACTATTGATTTTTGTTGTAATAGAGATGCCTATTCGGATGCGTATACTTTATTACGGAAGTATAGAGATGATTTAATGCAGTATTTATTTGTATTGAATGTTATACAGAACAAACATGGTTTAACGGATGAAGAAGCAGAAAAATTCAACATAAACTCGGAATCTATGATGAAAATGATAGAGTTAGATGTGTCTATATTGGTTTCAGGTGAAAGAAAAACAGACGCAGAACTAGCTATGGAAAAATGGATTTATAATGTTTTGGAAAGCTCAGAAAACAATAAGGATAGAAAACAATTTTTTGATACATCAAAATACAAATCATATTTGGTAAGTAATAATGAAAAGGTCAAATATATTTTTGATAATTTTCTTGTAGATAAGTGGATGAGAGAGGATAGACAATTAAATAATTATGTTCATGCGAATGGTATTAGATATGTAATGGATAATTATATATACCAGGATAAAAAGGAAAATAAAGATAAAGAGCTTATAGAGACACTTCAAAATATTACGGATATATTTTTGAGTTTGTTGTCAGTTATAGATAGCATTAAATTTCATTCATCAGATTATATTGATGCTTTAGAAATGGGTATGAAGCCCCAGGAGGGAAGTCAATATTGGGTATGTCCGATAATTGTTGAATATATGAATGATAGGTTTGATAAGAAACTATTACAGTATATTCATAATAATGAAGGAAATGGCATGCAATTTATGGCAGAATATTATGCTGATTAATAAATATAGGAGCTTCCTGTATACTTTAAAGAGTAAACGGAATTGACCAAAAAGAATACCTCAAGTAAATTTAGATTATTACTGACCGGCCAGTTAGTAAAATCTAAAAACACAAGAGGTATTCAAGATGAATGTTAAAGCAAGAAGAACAAAAAAGCAAGTAAATGTAGAAAATCAGGCAATTAATCTTTTGTCAAAAGAAGAACTGAACAAGAAAATAGAGGTGGTAGAAAAAGAACTGAGATCCTATACCTGGCGTGAACTTGAAACAAACGGTAAATTTGCCAAGAACGATAAACTCTCTTTCATTACGGATGACATGCTTATAGTAGGATGCGATATAGGCAGTGAGACTCATTATATCAGGGCAATCGATGTCAGGGGAAGGGAGTTAAGCAGTGGGGCGTTCGAGTTCAGCAATACTTCAGAAGGCTTTGCGAATGCCAGGGCATGGGTACTGGCACTTGCAGCAAAAAACGATAAGAAACAGATAGTACTGGGTCTTGAACCGACAGGTCACTACTGGTTTGCGTTGGCTGCATGGATGATTTCAAACGGAATCAGCGTTGTCCAGGTAAATCCATATGCCGTAAAGCAGAGCAAAGAGATTGAAGATAACAGCCAGCTCAAGGACGACAGAAAAGATCCGAAACTGATCGCAAATCTTGTGAAAGATGGAAACTACGGAATGCCTTATCTTCCAGAAAAAGTTTACGCAGACATGAGAAGACTCTCCATGTTCAGGGATCAGCTTACCGAAGACAGGATAAGAAATATCAATCGTCTTCACCGGGAATTGAAAATCTATTTTCCAGAATACATGGACGCATTTGGAAAAATAGATGGAGCATTTACTCTGGAAGTGCTGAAAGTATCAGCTATCCCAACGGATATCACAGTACTGGGAGCAGAAGGCATGAAAAATATCTGGCATAATGCAAAATTAAGAGGACGCGGTTACAGCAGAGCCAATGAAATCGTGAGCTATGCAGAGAAAAGTGTTGGATTAACGGATGGGACAGATGCAGGACGCGAGGCAGTGAAATGGTACGCAGAACAGATCCTGAGACTGGATGAACAGCTCTCGGAGATTGAAAGTGCTCTACATGAAAAATGCAGGGAAATACCTTATGCAGAGAACATCCTTGCAATCAATGGTGTAGGAGAAAATATTCTGGCAGGAATACTGGCGGAAATGGGAGACATCAGCAGGTTTGATGATGTAAAGGAAATCCAGAAGTTAAGTGGAATGGGGCTGGTGGCATGCAGCTCTGGCAAGCATAAAGGACAGACTAAGATCAGCCACAGAGGACGCAAGAGACTGCGTTACTGGCTGTTTCAGGCGGCAAAGTCAGCAGTGTCGCATGCGGATGAATTCAAACAGCTGCATGAGTATTACACAACCCGAAGCAACAATCCACTGAAAAAGATGCAGTCACTGGTTGTGATAGCCTGCAAGATACTGAGGGTGATTTACACAATTCTGAAGACAGGGACAACTTATGATCCACAGAAACTGTTGAAAGATATCAAACATCCGGCAGCTTCACAGGCACCAATGGCAGCATAGCAAATAAAATAAAAGAAGTAACTCCAGAACTCTGTCGAGTGGCTGATGGAATGCATCGGAGACTGGACAGGGTTCTGGAACAGAAACCCGTAAACGATGGAGTCCGGAACGGACTGCATCTGCAAAAGACCAACAGTAAGCCGTAGTGGTATAGCGTCCACTGAGTAAATCAGTACCACGACAGGTGAATGCAGGTCAGTAACAAATCAAACACAAAAACAAGAGCTGTAGCCGGCATCGGTTTTCACCGTGGGGCATGACCCCGTCTAGGAGCTTGGCTGGCACTCAGTGTATGGTAGATGGGACGAAGGAAGTTGGGACATGATCCCCTTAGACACGGAAGGTTCATCATCATAGTTGATCAGGGGGAAAATAGCCTTTATAAAGCGAAGAAAGAGGATGCTTTAAGAAGTGTACCCATTAATCAGCTATTCGGTACAAGATACTACGATATCCATCACTCCCGGCTCTTGTTTTGAGGTAAATAATATCGTCAAAGCCAGTAAAATCAATAGATTTAGGCTTGACAGAATAGGAAGGAAGTAATATAAATTTCATAATTTTTGTGATGCAAAGCGGACATTTCCATAATCCCATCTTTGACACTTTATAAAGCCCAAAACAGCCATAACCCCAGTGTTTATCAGGGGTGTGGCTGTTTTTGGTTTTGCACCGATATGTACTATTTTTGAAATTGTGCTATTTTTTCTGTTTTGTTTCTTTGATGATTGCCCGCATATCTGCCTTTGAGATGAATTCGTAATCCGTTCGGAAACCGAAGGCTGTGTGCAGGGCATCTGTCAGTTTCGTGCGCCTGTAGGAAGGAATGTAGCCACTGTCTTTGGACAACAGGGTCATATTCATTTCCCGGAGCGTCTTCAAGATTTCGCTGCAGGTGAATTCTTCTCCAAGCTTTTTTTCCAACAGCCGGTACACCAGGAGGCTGATGTAACAGGTCAAAAAATGAGCTTTTATGCTGTCCTCCTGCCTTACAAAAACAGGTCTTGCTTCGAATTCGGTTTTCATGATCCGGAAGTTTTCTTCGATCTCCCAGCGGCGTTTGTTGATGTTGATGACTTCACGGACATCCCCCTCCAGGTTAGTTACAACGGCATAAAAGCCATCATACATGGCTTCTTCCCGGATACGATCCTCATCCAGCTGGAAAAACTGTTTCTGTGCGATCTCTCCGTCACTGGTAACTGCTGTTTTCTGAATGAAACGGGAAGGATCGTTTGGATTTTTTCCTTTTCTGGATTTATCCGGGGACTGCATGATCTTTATGGCACGTTCGATCTGACCAGCCCGGATCCTCTGCTGGTATGCCTTGTATTTCGGCGAGTATATGATGATAACGGTTTCGTCCATATCTCCCGTGACAATGGGGTATTCTTTGTAATAAACAGTGTTGTACACTTCAGAGTCGGTCTCATCCAACGTAGAGATGTCTATGAATTTATCAGACCCTGGAACCTTGAACTGCGTCGGCAGGAGCGCCAGCTCCCGTTCCTCCTTTTTCATCTTTTTCAGGGAATATGTGATCACATAGGATCTGTTTCCGAAGCTGTTAAAAAAGCGGTTATTTTTACTGCCAAGTCCGGCATCGGAACAGAAGATAAACTCACTGCAGTTAAAATCCCGGATCACTTTCGTTTCCAGAGGCTTCAGGGTAAGCTGTTCGTTCTGGTTTCCGGGATACAGATCAAAGGAAAGCGGGATGCCGTCTGCATCCATGAAAAGTCCCATGGTTACGATGGGATTGGGTCTGTGTTCCTTGCTTTTGCCATACTTTTTCATGCCATCTTCCGCTTCGATCTCGAAATAATAGTTGGTACAGTCATGGTAAAGGATTTTTGAGTTACGTGGATGGACAAAGTTGGAGTTCTGGTAAAGCTCTTCCTGAATGTAATCCGATTCTTCTGCGAGAACGGAAAGGGAGCGGTAAAGATTCTGCAGGGAATACTTTGGCGGTTCCAGAAGGGACTGGCAGTAAGAGAAACTGCCGAGTTTGCTGGAAGGGGAAAGGATCCTTGCATAGATCAGATCCGTAAGTATGGCATGGAAATCGTAAGTAAACCTGTGGTGGTTGCGGATATTTCTGCAGATGTTGTCCAGCCGCAGTTCGGTGCAGAGCTGCTGCAGGAACAGGTAACCAACGTTAAAAAGACGCCCTTCGCCCAGTGGAATACGGGCAAGAGGGGAAAAGGAGACAGTAACTTTTTCCCTACGCTGGTTGTAGAGCAGGGTTTCTTTTTCAGCTTCTTTTTTTGCCCAGGCCATCATGGCAGTCTCGTCACCGGAGAACTGTGCCAGAAGATCATTGTATTTCCCAAGTTTTTTGTAGATGCGGGAAGAAGTTTTGCCGTTATCTTTGCGGTAGGACTGTTTGATATAGACATCCTGATTGCCTTTATTTCCAGTAAAAAAAATAAGCCGTAAATGGCTTAAATAAGGGATTTGTATTAAAATGGTGGAAAAAGAAGTGTCAAACTCCCGTGTATGTTCAACTGTCATCCCATAAGTTGATTATAAACAATGTTTCTTAAATATTATCATTTTGAATTGGTAAAAAGTATAATATGATTTGACTGCTTAGGAAAAAGATGATATAATCGTGCACATTATATATACTATAATTTCACAATAATTTGTTAAAATTGCTAAAGCTGGGTTGGAAAGGAGGTTTTTTGCCTGATTAAAAAGGAAATCGCTTATTTTACATACGACAGAAGTTGCATGATGAGCGATAAGGCATTAAAAATGTCTATGAATGAAATCATTTAAAGAGAGGTATTTGTGTATGGGAACAAGTGAAAAAAAGTATTTAAAATGGTATAACAAATTGGGGTATGGTTCCGGAGATTTGGCTGCGAACTGTATTTATGCAGTAGTAACAAGTTTCATTATGATTTATCTGACTGATACAATAGGGATGGATCCAGCTGTCATAGGCATGCTTATTATGGTATCTAAATGTTTAGATGGTGTATCTGATGTATTCTTTGGCAACTTAATGGATAAAACACACACACGTATGGGAAAAGCAAGACCTTGGATGCTATGGATGGAAATAGGCTGCTGTATCTGTCTGGTTGCATTATTCTCCATTTCTCCAACGTGGGGACATGGTGTGCAGTATGTATATTTCTTTATCACATATACATTGTTAAATGCAGTATTCTTCACAGCTAATAACATTGCATTTGCAGCACTTACATCTTTAATTACGAAAAACGTAAATGAGCGTGTACAGATGGGGTCTATCCGTTTTATGTTTGCACTTGCAACAAATATTTTTGTAGCAGCAGCAACAATGGGATTTGTAGAAAAATTCGGAGGCGGAGCTGTTGGCTGGAGAACAGTAGCAATTATTTATGCAGTTATTGCATTGATTGTTAACACAATTTCTGTATTTTCTGTAAGAGAACTTTCAGAAGAAGAACTGGCAGAAGGAATGGATGAGGATGCATCTGCAATAAAAGAAGATAAGCCATCATTTATCGAATCCTTTAAACTGTTAATCAAGAATAAGTATTTTATCATGATTGCATGCTTTTACATTTTTACATATGTCCAGACAGGTATCGCAGGGGTAGGAGCATACTGGTGTACATATGTTCTTGGCGATGCAAGTATGTTAGGCGCATTTTCAGCAGCACAGATGATTCCTATGATTATTGGTCTTGCACTTACACCGACGATGATTAAGAAGTTTAAAGGAATGTATAAAGTTAATTTATTCGGTTATATTTTCGCAACAGTGTTCCGTGCAGGATTTATTGTAGCGGGATATGCATTAAACGTTCCAATGATGTTAGTAATGTCTGCTATTGCTGGATTATTTGCAAGTCCGGTAACAGGAGATATCAATGCTTTGATTTCTGCAACATCTGAATATACGGTTCGTACACAAGGAAAACATATCGAAGGTGCTATGTTCTCTTGTTCATCACTTGGAGTTAAAGTAGGTGGAGGAATTGGAACTGCATTGTGTGGTATTCTCTTAAAAGCAGGCGGATATGTTGCTAATGCTGCTGAACAGTCTGCATCTGCTGTTAATATGTTGAACTTTATGTATTTGTGGTTCCCAATGGTATCTATGGTTCTGATTACTGTTATTATGTACTTCTTAAATGTTGAGAAGGCAAATGCTGATTGGGATGCAGAACATGGTATCAAATAAGATAAGGACAATATGTAAGAGAAAGGCACGGCAGAATCATGATTAAAAGTAAATGGAATGATGGTTGGGAGTTTATAAATGGCTCTCCGTCTATGATGGGCTCCTTAGAAGGAGATGCAGCGAAAAAAGTAATCGTGCAGCTTCCTCATGATGCAATGGTTCATGAAGAACGAACACCTGATACTGCTCATAAGACACAGACTGGCTTTTGGCCGGGTGGAGGTTACACGTATAAAAAGACATTATCTGTACCGGGAGATTGGAAAGATAAGAACATAGTTCTTGAATTTGAAGGCGTATATGAAAAGACCATGGTTTATATTAATAACAATCTCGCAGCAACGCAGTTATATGGATATTCTAATTTCTATGTTGTTCTTGATAAGTATCTGGAGTATGGACAAGATAATGAGATTATGGTGATTGCCAATAATGAAGAGGAAAAAAATACCAGATGGTATTCTGGAAGCGGAATTTACCGAGATGTAAATCTTTTTGTTGGGAATAGAGTTCATATTAAGACAGACGGTCTAAGAATTACAACAACTACTGCAGCGGAAGAAGCATCTGTTATTGATGTCAGCACAACAATTAAAAAAGTGATTGGAACAAGAGAAAAAGTAAATGTAGTATGTTCAATTACTTATAAAGGAGACAAAGTTGCAGAGGACCTTGTTGAAGTAACAATGTATCCAAACGAGGAAGAAGAAATACATCAAAGACTTTGTATCAAGGATGCAAAACTATGGGATACAGAACATCCAAATTTATATGCATGCGAAATGAAAGTATTCTGTGGTGAGGAAGAATTAGATTGTGTGACAGAACATTTTGGTCTTCGCGTGTTGGAATTAGACGCTGGACATGGACTCCGGTTAAATGGCAAAGAGGTAAAACTTAGAGGAACATGTATTCATCATGATAATGGTATTATCGGTGCTGCAACATTTGAGGCAGCAGAAGAAAGACGTTGTCGTCAGATGAAAGAAGCGGGATTTAATAGTATTAGAAGTGCACATCATCCGATGAGTAAGGCAATGTTAGATGCTTGTGATAAATATGGTATGCTTGTTATGGATGAATTAGCTGACATGTGGACAAGGCATAAAAATTCCAATGACTATGCAACATATTTCTTAGATAAAATGGATACAGAAGCTGAAAGAATGGTTGCCAAAGATTATAACCATCCTTGTGTGGTAATGTATTCTGTTGGAAATGAAATCCCTGAAATTGGAACAGCAAGAGGCGCACAGATTAATCGTCATCTTTGTAATCTGCTTCATAAATTAGATGCAACAAGATTTACAACAAATGCGATTAATGGCTGGTTAGCACTTGGAGAAAAGATGATGTCCATTATTCAGGAATTGATGGCAGCAAAACAGTCATCAGACAGTGGTGAAGAAGAAGGTGCAAGTGTATTAAATAGTATGATGGCATTCATGGTGGGTGATACAGCAGATAAGATGGCTTGTCATCCGACAATGACAGAAGTTATACGTGAAGCATCTGAATCTATGGATATTATTGGATTAAATTATCTGACAGGACGTCATGAACTTGAAAAAGAATTACATCCGAATAAGACTGTACTTGGAACTGAGACATTCCCGGCAGATATTGTAAGGCTTTGGGATATTGTAGAACGTAATCATCATGTGTTAGGAGACTTTACATGGACAGGTTATGATTATCTAGGCGAGGCAGGTTGTGGGGTATTCTATTATGATGGAACACAGAACTTTAATGGTGTATATCCAGATCGTATTGCGTACATTGGAGATATCAATTTGATTGGATATCGCCGCCCAATAAGTTATCTGCGTGAGATTGTATATGGTCTTCGTAAAGCACCATACATTGCAGTAGAACGTGTGGATAAATATGGAATAATGCATTCACAGACAGCATGGATGTTAAAAGACAATGTCGCAAGTTGGACATGGCCAGGATATGAAGGAAAACCGGCAAATGTAGATATCTATAGTAGTGCAGATGAAGTGGAACTGTTCTTAAACGGAGTATCGCTCGGTAGAAAGCCGGCAGGAAAAGCGGTAGGATTTACTACTTCTTATGAAATGACATATGAGCCAGGTGAATTAGTGGCAGTAAGTTATGAAAATGGTGTAGAGAGTGGACGACATACACTTCAGACAGCTGCGACAGATGTACAACTTTGTACTGTATGTGAGGAGAAAGAATTGAAAGCAAATGGTTCAGATCTTGCATTTATTACGGTTAAATTAACAGATAATCGTGGTGTCGAGAATATGTTTGCTCAGAAAGAAGTTACAGTAACTGTGGAAGGCAATGGCGTGTTACAAGGATTTGGTAGTGCTGATCCAAGAGCAATTGGAAGTTATGATGATACAACATGGAAAACTTTTGATGGTGAAGTGATGGCTGTGATTCGTTCTACTGATGAAGCTGGAGATATTCGAGTAACCTTCTCAGCCGATGGCTGCGAATCGAAAATAGTTGATATTAAAACCGTGTAATTAAAAGTAATAGTTGGTTTAAAATACCTCAAAAAATAAAAAAGTGGGCATCCTTTACTTCAAGAGAGAAGTTGGGGATGCCCTTTTTTATCGTGCTGATTTACAGCATCCCTTTTAGTATCTGAAGCACACCATTTTCCCAGTAGGGAGCGCAGATATCGGTAGCAGCTGCACGGACTTCTTCGCGGGCATTTGCAACAGCGTAGCTGGTTCCTGCACTTTGCAGCATTTCAATATCATTCAGGTTATCACCGAAGGTACAGGTCTCTTCCGGGGTAATACCCAGATATTCCTGGAGGAAGGAGATTGCAGTACCTTTCGATACACCAAGAGGATTACAGTCTACCCATTCTTTACCGGCAGCAGCCAACTGCGCCTGATCTTTCCAGGTAGGGATGAAGAGTGGCTGACACATCTCTTCACAGGCATTCTTATGGTATACGGTGAATTTGATGATATCCGTCTCAGGAATATTGAGAAGATGTTCGGCTTCGCGGATATCATACCCGTAGGAATCTTTAAGCCAGCGGAACATTCTGCTGTTGGCATCTTCTGCGAGACAGTAATTGGGTGTGGCAATGAAGCAGTCACAATGAGGCATTTCGTCATGTACCATTTTACACATGCCCTTCCACACATCTTCCGGCATGGTGTGAACCTTTAGGATTTCTTTTGGAGTACGGACTACCGTGCCTCCGTCTGTAATGTAGAGAAGTTCATCCTTAATCGGAGCAAACAGCTTTCGCTCACTGATGAACTGACGACCAGAGCAGACAGCAAAATGAACGCCCTTTTGAATCAGTTGATGAATAACAGTCATATATTCAGGATCAATGTGCATAGTGCCGTCCTTTACCAGAGTACCATCCACATCGGTAGCAATTAATTTGATCATGTAAATACCTGTGCCTTTCTGCAGAATAACAAACATCCGATTTATTATAACATGAATACGTAAAACCATATACTATATTTTTGAACTGCAATTTAATTATTATACAGTTTCCGCGGGAAATGTGTTAAACTATGCTTACGAAAGGCATGGGGGATAAAATGAGAGAGTGGATAAAAGTAATTAGTTTCCTGATTGCAGGAAGTTTTTTCCTGTATGTAATAGGAAGTCTGATACCATATCATGTAAATACGAAGGAAAACGATAATGACAAACTTGTAATATATACACAACATCCTGTGGAATTTGTGACTCCTATTGTAAGAGAATTTGAAGCACGTACGGATATCGAAGTGGAGGTAGTGCGAGCAGGTTCTGGACAGTTGCTGGACTGGATAGAGGAGGACAGGGAGAATCCAAAGGCTGATATTTTATGGGGCGGTTCTTACTATACCATGAAGCCTCATGCGGAGCTGTTTGCTGCATATCAGACAGAGAATGAACCGTATGTAAGAAGTGAATTTAAGAATACAGAGGGCAATCTGATTCGTTTTACGGATGTACCGAGTGTCATTATGGTGAATACAGACCTCCTTGGAAATGAAACCATAGAGGGCTATGAGGATCTTTTAAAACCTGAATTCTATGGAAAGATTGCATTTGCAGACCCGAATATTTCATCCTCTTCTCTGGAGCAGTTAATCAACATGCTGTATGCATGCCGTGATGAGGATGAATGGGGATGGAAGTATGTGGAAGCATTATGCAGGCAGTTGGATGGCAAATTGCTGACAAGCTCTTCGGCGGTATACAATGGAGTGGCGAACGGTGAATTTGTAGCCGGGCTTACTTTTGAAGAAGCAGTGGCTGGAAGCATGGATGATGGTAAGCATGTGGCAATCGTATATATGAAAGAAGGGGTTATATCTACGCCGGATGGCGTCTATCTGATTCAGAATGCACCTCACAGGGATGCGGCGGTGGAATTTTTGAATTTTGTTACGGGATATGATGCACAATATATGATTACCGCACAGCTTAATCGAAGATCTGTAAGAGTAGATGTACCGGCAACGGATAAATTACCGGCTAAAGACACCTTGCCTATGCTTCAGCCGGATTCAGCTGAGATAGAGAGTCATAGAAATGAATGGCTGGCGCAGTTCAACCAGATATGGAAGGAGTGTGCCCATGAATAAAAAGACAACGACCTTTCAGGAAAATATCAGGAATACTTTTATTTCCTATGCCATTATTCCATCCCTGATTCTGGTGTGTCTGGCGATGCTTTTATTCTATTGGAGCTGGAATTACTCTATCATTCATTATAACAGACAGGATAATGAACAAATCACGCATACACTGGAAGCAATAGAGAACACCTGGAGTACAGAAGTATCGAATCTGTGTGAGCTGGCAAAAGAAGCTTCAACACAGAAAATCACAGATATCTATGAAATAATCTATGCGGCAGACAGAAGTAACCGATGCAGCAGTCAGGTGTATCTGCTGGATGATAAGGGAGCGCTTATCTGGAGCGTGGAAGATGCGGATATGGATTTCCTTTTGCAGCCGGAGTATCAGCAATGGGGAATATTAAGAATGATCAGGCAACAGCCGGAGATGTTATCTACCTACATTCAGAATGATTTCCTGTGTATGGGACAGGGAATATTGGATGAGAATGGTAAGTTCCTTGGTTATCTGGTCGTAGGCATTCCAGGCAGAGAATGTGCAGATATACTTTCTGGAATCAACAGGAAATATGCAATTACAGATGAAATGGGCTGGATATATCTAAGTAACAGTGCGGAGTACCTCAGTGATGAGATGGGACGTTTTCTGTGGTTTGATAAGAAGCAGGATGGCTTTTTTACAGAGAATAATCAGCATTTTTATCTGACACAGAATCATATATTATCCGGTCAGATCGGTGTATATACCATGACGGATACAGACCCAAAGGTACATATTATGTGGTGGATGATTCTTCTGATTGTTGCTATTTTTGCTATCATAGGAATTGTTACCTATTATTCGACCAGAAAGGTTTCGGCAAAATATACACAGGATGTCAAGCTGTTGGCAGATGCTTTTACCAGTGTGGAGAATGGGGAATGGAATACCAGTCTGACCATGGACAGCACACTGGAATTTCAGGTAATCGGTAAGGCATTTAACAAGATGATCGACAGTATGCGTAAGCAGGTGGAAGAGAATAAAGAGCTGGCGCTTCATGCAGCATTTGCACAGGTCAAGCAGCTGGAATCCCAGTTCAACCCTCATTTTCTGTTTAACACGCTGGACAATATCAGATTTATGATTCACATTGATGCGAATGCGGCAGACAAAATGATCACTTCTTTATCGAAGCTGTTAAGATACAGCATTCATGATTCCGGAGAAGAGATTTCGGTAAAAGAGGATATGGAAAATATACAAAGTTACTTTAATATTTTGCAGATCCGGTATAACAAGAGATTTGCCTATGAAGTGAATATCGAGGAGTCGATTCTGGATTGTATGATACCGAAGCTGATCATGCAGCCGCTGGTTGAAAATGCGGTAAAGTATGGCTTTACAGACAGAGATAAGCTGACTGTTAAGATAAAGGGTTATGAGAAGCAGGGCAGACTGATTTTTAGCTGTGAGGATGATGGTGCTGGCATGACACCACAGCAGTTAAAGGATATACGTCGCAGATTGCAGCAGAAAGAGAACAAAGAGGGGCATCTGGGATTGTATAATATTCATCGCCGAATACAGCTTATGTATGGAGAAGAATACGGTATTTTCCTGGAGAGTGAGATAGGACAGGGCGTTGTGGTAGTATTGGTGCTTCCTGTGAAACGTTAGATGGGAGAGAGAGTATGTACAGGGTTTTGATTGTTGAGGACGAGGATATTATAAGAAAAGGCATTGCCTATACTATGGACTGGATGAGCATGGACTGCGTCATTGCAGGTGAAGCTGCCAACGGCAAGGAAGGTGTTGAGAAAATTCTGGAGCTGCGACCTGATATCGTAGTAGCGGATATTATGATGCCATATATGAATGGAATCGAAATGATCCGCAGTACGAAGGATCAGGTGCCTTATAAGAGTATTCTGCTTACAAGCTATGCAGAATTTTCCTATGCAAAGCAGGCAATAGACCTGAAAGTATCGGATTATCTCATGAAACCGGTAGAGGAAGAGGAGATTAGAAAGGCGATAGAGAAGGTCACAGGGGAAATCAGAAAGGAACAGGAGATAGCCAGAATCTGTGAAAGGCATGCAGATGAGTTCTCCATGCAGGAATTCTATAAAAAGGCAGAGATGGATAATCCCTATGTAAAGAAAACGCTGGAAATTACTGAGAAAGAGTATGCCAATAAGATCAGCGTAGAGAGTATAGCAGATCAGCTTGGTGTGTCTGCAAGCTACCTTTCCAGGAAGTTCAAGCAGATAACTGGACTTACATATCTTGATTTCCTGAATAAATATCGTATCAGTCAGGCAATCAGGCTTATGGAAACAGGGCAGTACAAGGTATACGAAATATCAGAAAAAACAGGGTTCAGCGATTATAAACACTTCAATGTAGTGTTCAAAAGATACACAAACCAGTCTCCGACTGAATTTATGAAGTAGGTGTTCAGAAAATAAGATAATTTTGCATAAAAAAGGGTATATAATATACTCTTTTTTGTTTAATATGAACATACAGAAACAATTCATATATTGATTCAGAAGGGAAGGGGTAACAATGAAAAAGTTAACAGCATTATTACTGGCAGGTTCTATGGTATTTACCATGGCAGGATGCGGCAGCAGCTCTACACCGTCATCAACAGCTACAGATGAGAAAGAGCCGGTAAGTTCAGCAGCAGACACTACAGCAACAGTAGCAGACACAGCAGGCACTACAGCAGCAGGAAGTGATATGGATGCTTTGATTGAAGCAGCCAAGGCAGAAGGTACTCTTACAGTATATGGTTCCTGTGAAGAGGCATATTTATCCGCTGCCTGCCAGCAGTTTGAGAAACTGTATGGTATTAAAGTAGATTATCAGAGATTATCCACTGGTGAAGTGTATACCAAGATTCAGGAAGAGAACGGAAGTCCCTCTGGTGATGTATGGTTCGGTGGAACAACAGATCCTTATAATGAAGCTACAGCAGCAGGATTGCTGGAGCCATATGATGCAATGAATGCGTCTAATCTGATCAGTGATACATATAAGGATGCAAATAATAACTGGTATGGAATTTACAAAGGTATTCTGGGATTCATGGTAAACAGGGAAGAAATCGAGCGTCTTGGCATTGAAGAACCTAAGGACTGGGATGATCTTCTCAAACCCGAATATAAAGGTCTGATCGGTATATCCAATCCTTCAACAGCAGGTACAGCTAAGCTGGTCATCAACACAATGGTACAGATGAAAGGCCATGATGAAGCAATGGAATACTTCAAAGAACTGGATAAGAACGTATATCAGTATACCAAGAGTGGTTCCGGTCCATCCAAGATGGTAGGACCTGGCGAATGTGTAATTGCAGTTGGTTTCCTGCATGATGGTATTACACAGATCCTTGCAGGATATGACAATATTGACCTGATCATCCCGGCAAGCGGAACCAGCTATGAAATCGGTGCAACTGCAATCTTCAAGGGCTGCAAACATCCAAACGCTGCTAAGTTGTGGATAGAATACGCATTATCTCCTGATTGTGTGGATATTGCAAAGGACAATGAATCTTATCAGTTTCTGGTAATCAGCAATGGTACACAGCCTCAGGAAGCAATTGACTTCGGTCTTGATCCAGACAACGTAATTGATTATGATTTCGAAGATGCAAAGGCTAATACAGCACAGTATGTAGAAGACTTCTTCGAGGCAGTAACAAACGGCAGTGCAGATGCAGCAGACAGTTCAAGATTCCTGACAGAATAGAACAAACACAAATAAAGGGATGGTATGTGCCATCCCTTTACCATACCGTAGAAAGGTGGGATGAAAGATGACCGCAAAGAGAAAAAGCGCAGAAATCGACAGGAAAAAGCTGTTCTCTGATCCTGTTATGATAGGTATGATTGCTGTTTTGCTGATATTTTTGGTTTTATTTATTGTATATCCTTTATTTGTCTTATTAATAGACAGTGTCTTTTCAGAGGGCAGCTTCTCGCTGGATGTGTTCAGAAGAGTTCTGAGCATGGAAAGATTCAGGGTTGCTTTCGTAAATACAGTGGAGCTGGGACTTATCACAGGAGTACTTTCTTCTGCGATTGGTCTGTTATTCGCCTATGTAGATGTATATGTCAAATTGAAATATAAATGGATAGAGAAGCTGTTCAATATCGTATCTTTATTGCCTGTAGTTTCTCCACCTTTTGTATTATCCTTGTCAACAATCATGCTGTTTGGAAGAAGCGGCATTATCAGCAGATATGTATTCCATATCTATGATTCCAATGTATACGGGCTTAAGGGAATTGTAGTGGTACAGACACTTACCTTCTTCCCGGTCTGCTATCTGATGCTTAAGGGACTCTTAAAGAACATCGACCCTTCCATTGAAGAAGCAGCCAGAGACATCGGAGCATCCAGACTGAAGGTATTCTTAACGATCACGCTTCCACTGATGTTACCTGGTATTGGTAATGCATTTCTGGTTACATTTATTGAGTCTGTAGCAGATTTCGCAAACCCTATGCTGATCGGCGGTGACTTCGATACGCTGGCTACTACGATTTACTTACAGGTAACAGGTTCTTATGATTCCACGGGTGCAGCCGCAATGTCTGTTATCCTGCTGTCATTGACTTTGATCCTGTTCTTTATCCAGAAGTATTATCTGGAGAAAAAGACAACTGCAACTCTCACCGGCAAGGCATCCCGTGTACGTATGCCGATTACCGATAAGAGCGTAACGGTTCCGCTTACTGTATTCTGTACAGTAGTTGCAGCTTTTGTTGTGCTGATGTATGTAATGATTCCTTTCGGAGCATTGTTTAAGTTATGGGGAAGAGATTATTCACTTTCTCTGAAATGGTTTGATTATCTGTTTAAATACAGTGGATTTAAGGCGTTTAAGGATTCCTTTGTCCTTTCTATCATAGCAGCACCGATTACGGCATTGATGTCCATGGTAATTGCTTATCTGGTCGTAAAGAAGAAATTCAAGTCCAAGGCATTCATTGAATTTACTTCCATGCTGGCAATGGCAGTACCGGGAACTGTTCTCGGTATCGGATTTATCAGAGGTTATGCAAATGGTATCTTCCAGACTGGTGTGTTAAAAGGCATTTATGGTTCTGCTGCGATTCTGATTATCGTATTTATTGTCAGAAGTCTTCCTGTAGGAACCAGAAGTGGTATTTCTGCACTGAGACAGATTGATAAATCCATAGAAGAATCAGCATATGACCTTGGAGCCGGCAGCGGTAAAGTCTTTACTTCCATTACACTTCCATTGATTAAGGATTCCTTCTTCAGTGGACTGGTAACGGCTTTTGTACGCAGTATCACTGCAATCAGTGCGATCATTCTTCTGGTAACACCTCAGTTCCTGCTGATAACCTGTCAGATCAATGAATTTGCTGAGAAGGGCTATTATGGTGTTGCCTGTGCATATGCAACGATTCTGATCGCAATTGTATATGCTGCGGTATTGATTATGAATCTGTTCATCAAATTCTTCGGAACAAGCAAAAAAGTAAAGGATGCAGAAAGGTAGGGGAATATTATGATAAAAGAAAAAAAAGGTGTGCGTCTGGAGCATATCTCTAAAATATACAAAGATCCAAAGACAGGAAAAGATTTTTATGCAGTAAAAGATGTATCCCTGAATATTGAACCGGGAAGCTTCGTTACATTACTTGGACCGTCTGGATGTGGCAAGACAACAACACTTCGTATGATCGCAGGTTTTGAAAGCCCTGATGAGGGAGAAATCTATCTTGGAGATGAGGCAATTAATGAGCTGACTCCCAATAAGAGAGATACTGCAATGGTATTCCAGAGTTATGCACTTTTCCCGCATTATAATGTATTTGACAATGTAGCATATGGATTAAAGCTGAGAAAGCTTCCAAAGGATGAGATTCAGCGTAAGGTTATGGAAATGCTGGAGCTGGTGGAATTAAGCGGTATGGAGAACAGACTGACGAATCAGTTATCAGGTGGTCAGCAACAGCGTGTCGCACTGGCAAGAGCACTGGTCGTAGAACCTAGTGTACTGTTATTTGACGAACCGCTCAGCAATCTGGATGCAAAGCTTAGAATCTCCATGAGAACAGAAATCCGTAAAATCCAGCAGAAGGTTGGAATTACTGCAATCTACGTTACCCACGATCAGGCAGAAGCAATGAGCCTGTCAGATAAAATCATTATCATGAATGGCGGCGTTGTAGAGCAGATGGGAACACCACAGGAAACCTATTATTCTCCTAAGAGTGCTTTCGTGGCAGATTTCATTGGAGAGGCTAACTTCCTGGAAGGTGTTGTAGAGAAGCATGATGTAATGAAGATTGTAGATGTATCTGTTCCGGTGAAGACGGGAGACATGGCAGCAGGTACTGCATGCAGACTGGTGCTGCGCCCGGAGAGCGTAACATTAAAGGATACAGGTATTCTTCCATGTAAAGTCGTATATTCCTGCTTTATGGGCTCTTACCAGAGTTATCATGTACAGGTAAAGGATATGCTTGTGAAGCTGGAAGAATATAATCCCAAGAATAAGAGAGTCTATCAGGTAGGTGAGGATGCATTCCTGAACTTTGAGGAAGGAACAGTATTCCCATTATAGGCAGCAGAAAGGGGCGGTGAACCCGATATGAAAGGAGCATTGGGGTATCTTCAGGGCTGGAGTGATCTGGCTATCTGTTGCAGACTGATTATAGCAACTTTTCTGGGAAGTCTGATAGGCTGGGAGAGAATTTCCAAAAGACATAATGCAGGAATCCGTACATTTGCTTTGGTCAGCCTGGGGGCAGCCGTATCTACAGCTCTGAATATAAAATTAGGATACATTCCCGGACTGGAAGCGGATGTAAGCAGAATTCCAGCCGGCGTGATCAGTGGAATAGGTTTCCTGGGAGCCGGTTCCATACTGGTTACAGGGCGTAATCAGATCAAGGGACTGACAACAGCTGCCAGCCTGTGGGTATGTGCTGCAATGGGGCTTGTGATCGGTGCAGGATATTTACTTGTAGGAATTGTGTGCTTTGCCCTGATTATGATTGCAAACCGCGTACTGCAGAATCTGAGTGTGAGTGTGGAAGAGCACAGCCGCTATATCAGTATTTATCTGGAGGTGGAGAAATTAAAGGGTGTTGTGAAGCTGCGCAAGTACATCTCAGAAACCGGATATGAGCTGGTGTCCATGAATAAGACAAAAGAGAAGACATTACTGGATTCTGATGTGGCATTGACTGTTGTATTAGATATGAAAAGCACAACAGAACATCAAAATGTGTTAGATGCCTTCAATAATCTTGACTATGTAAATTATCTGGAAGAGATATAACAACATAATATTTTCACACACAATGTACGATATATATAATGTATGGATACATGGTGTGAGCTAAGGACAGCGATTCCCTGTGGAATGCTGTCCTTTTCTATATTGAGAGAAAGGTGTGGTCATAAAATGGAAATGTCAGCAATTAAAAATATGTCAAGATCAGAGTTATTGTCCAGTATCAGTGCCAGAAAAAATGAAATCGCAGAGAAACTGCAAAAAGGCGAAACACAGGAGAGCTTTGAAATTGGAGGAAGTTCGTTTACCAATAGTGAGTGGGATAAGCTGATTGGCAAAGTCGATTCACAGATTGATGAGATTAAGGAAGAGCAGAAACTGAGAAAAGAGAAGCAGGAGGAACAGCAGGAAGCATATGAAGTGGCTGCCTCAAGAACAAATTCCATGTTCCAGAAATTGAATGGAGTGTATAAGCAGGCGTGCCCCTATGAATATCTTGCAAAGGACGGAGTGATTGAATATAATGGGATAGTGTTCGCGTGCGATACAGAGCATAATGCCATATCTCTGGGCGATGTATCGGATAAGAGTAAGGTCATCACAGTAAGACTTAGTGGAGGCGGTACTTTGTATGTGAACCGTGAAAACATAGGAGATTTATCGCAGGCTATGGGAATGTTCTCACCGGAGGATGTGAACTGCATTCTGAGGGCATTGGCAGATGATGCCAAGATACAAAAGACCGAAGAAGAGATAGAAGAAGCGGGTACACACATCGGAGAAGAAAATCAGGAATAGTCTGCCATATAGGGAGAGCGGATTTATGAAAAAAAGATTTATTGCAGCAGTGTTGGCAGCAGGACTGACATTTACGGGTTGTGGAGCAACGAAGCAGACAGTAACAGATACAGAAGTATTTCAGGATGGAGAGGTGCAGACACAGGAGACTGCCCAGAGTGAGACTCAGATGCAGGAGAAGGAGACTCAGGAAACAGAATCACCAATTAAGATAGAAATTACTTCAGAGCATCATGAGGGCACAAGTGATGAGAGCCGTAAGGATATAAAGTATACCTATGAATATGAACAGCCCATTGTGTCTATTTCCGGAAATGAAGAAGCCCAGAATGCAATCCAGAGTGATCTGGATTCTTATATAGACAGCTTCCTTGGCAGTCTGGAAAGTGGGTATTTTGGAGTAGTCTATGAAGATGGAGCGGAGACAAGTTATCAGGCTGTGGGGATGCAGGTGCTTCGCGCAGACGAACAGGTCATCAGTATTATGATGACAAATGAAGGGTATGATGGTGGAGCACATGGCTGGTTTACGATGGAATATTTCAATTATTTTACCGCCACGGGCGAGAAGATTACCTTTGACAAACTGGGAGAAGGCTTCAGAGAGCGTGCAGAGCAGTTGGTTAAGGTTAAGGCTAAACAGATGCAGCAGGAAGAGCAGTGCTTCTTTGAAGATTATCAGAAGAGTATTCCTCTGGTAGTACTGGATGGAACAGAAGACCGCAATGAGGTATACACTTCTATTTATGGAGATACGTGGAGTGATATGGAAAGCGAACCCATGATTCCTACTTTCTATATAACAGATACAGGCTTTGGCTTCACGTCAGGACAATATGTATTGCAGCCTTATGCAGGAGGAATCATAGATTTCAACTTTACGGCAGCAGACTTTGGTGATACCCTTACTGCGGATATTTTTACGGATGCAGGAGCGGGGGAGCAAACAATCAAGGAAGATCAGCTCAACGCTGCAGACAACGCAGCCGCGGATGCAATCAGCGCAGAGGAATATGCTGCCTTTACCAAGACGACAGATGCTGTGGACGCTGAGGGCTTTGGCAGCTTTGATGACTTTGCACAGACCATGAATCAGGACTTTACAGGAACCTGGTATGATCCGGAGATGGGAGAGGCCATCCGCCTGACTACTGAGGGAGCCTATGTATATATTCCTTTTCTTGACCTCTATGGAGACGAGCTGTATGAGTGGGAGCTGATAGACAGAAGCGATAGAGGCTTGTGCCCTGAGATTGCCATTTACTATGGTGGAAGGGAAGTAGGGGAGCTTGCTTATTATGTGGCTGGTATCAGAGACAATTATTTCTGGTGCAATGCCCAGGCACAGATTTTTTACAGACAGTAAATGTAGAATATTGACGAATATAGAGAAAAAAGATATGCTGTAATTGTTTGAACAATTACAGCATTTTTTATAAGGAGGGGTTATTTGTGAACGACAATAACGTAGTAATCAAAGATGCCAGAACCTTGGGAGTACCCAAAATGTTACTGCTTGGACTCCAGCATATGTTTGCCATGTTTGGTGCAACCATTCTTGTACCCATACTGGTCAACAATTACTTCGAGGGAGAAGGGCTGTCCATTCAGGTAACATTGATCTGTGCAGGGCTTGGTACGCTGTTCTTCCATGTATGTGCCAAGATGAAAGTACCGGCATTTCTGGGGTCATCTTTTGCATTTCTGGGTGGCTTTGCTACAGTAGCGAATCTGGACAGTGGAATGTATGCCAACATGACAATGGGTGAGAAGCTGCCTTATGCGTGTGGCGGTATCGTTGTAGCAGGTCTGTTATATCTGGTGCTGGCACTGGTTATCAAGCTTGTAGGTGTGAAACGTGTCATGCATTATCTGCCGCCGGTTGTAACTGGTCCTATTATCATCTGTATCGGCTTATCACTTGCACCGTCAGCAATCTCTAATGCATCAACTAACTGGCTGATTGCAATCATTGCCCTGGCTACAATTATTATCTTTAATATCTGGGGAAAAGGCATGTTCAAGATTATTCCTATTCTGATGGGAGTTGTGATATCCTATGCGGTAGCAGTGATTCTTAATGCAGTTGGTATCACGAATCCGGATGGCAGCACCATTATTGATTTCTCCAATATTGCAACAGCAGCATGGGTGGGAATTCCTCCTTTTCAGATATGCAAATTTGACATAACAGCAATTCTTGTCATGGCACCGATTGCACTGGCGACCATGATGGAACACATCGGCGATATGTCAGCCATCTCTGCTACAGTTGGTGAGAATTTCATTGCTGATCCGGGCTTACATCGTACATTGATCGGTGATGGACTGGCAACGTCGCTGTCTGCGTTATTTGGCGGACCTGCGAATACAACATATGGTGAGAACACAGGTGTACTGGAATTAAGCCATGTACATGATCCGCGGGTCATTCGTATTGCAGCAGTATTTGCAATCATTCTGAGCTTTATTCCCAAGATGGCAGAGGTGATTGGTTCTATGCCATCTGCGATTATCGGTGGTGTAAGCTTTATGCTGTATGGTATGATCTCTGCTATCGGTGTGCGTAATGTGGTTGAGAATCATGTAGATCTTACCAAGTCACGTAATCTTGTGATCGCAGCAGTGATTCTGGTCAGTGGACTTGGATTCTCAGATGGTCTGACTTTTAGTGTATTTGGTACTTCTATTACATTGACAGGGCTTGCGATCGCAGCTCTTGCGGGTATTATTTTAAATGCCATATTGCCAGGTAATGACTACGAATTTGGTGAAAATCTCCAGGGAGACATCAACAGAGGTGTAGGAATGAATCCCAACATAAAAGAATAATGGAATTATGGTAAACAAAAGTGGTGTTATAGACGAAATAATCTATAACACTGTTTTTTTAAGAAGATAAAGACACATAGCGATGTAAGTGTGAAGTCAGAGAGGTATGATAAGGGGTATGGAAACAAAAAAGATACAGGAACATTTCCTTCATGTTGCTGATAATATGCTGTATCGGGGCAAGAAAAAGCAGAGAAACAGCATCTGTATGGGCAGACTTCATGAGTCCAATGCATAATTGATGGACAAATTATAAAAAAATTATAAAAAGCGTACACAACTATTGACCTTTCATAAATGGAGTGCTATAACACATATAGAACAAAGGAAAGGGACATGAATTGAATAAATCCTAAGCCCCCAACGCTCCGGGTTCTCTATTTGTAGAATTGGAGGAAAAGACAAATGACTACTTTAAAGGTACAAAAAAGAGACATGGAAACAAAGGCAAAGAAACTGAGAAGAGAAGGTTTTATTACCGGTAATCTTTTCGGTAAGGAGATTGAAGGTTCTATACCACTTAAAATCGAGCGATTAGAAGCAGAGAGAACTTTACGTGGATGTATGAAGGGTACACAGATCATGCTGGATGTAGAAGGCAAGATGTATGATGTACTGATCAAGGAGATTGACTTCGATGCAACCAAGAATCAGACACTGGAGATTGACTTCCAGGCACTGGTAAGCAATGAGAAGGTTCATTCTGTAGCAGAGATCGTTCTTCACAACACAGAAAACGTTGTAGAGGGTGTTCTGGAACAGATACTGAAAGAAGTATCTTATAAGGCATATCCAAGCGCACTGGTAGATAAGATTGATGTAGACTGTGGTAATCTTCATTTAGGAGACTGCATCAGAGTAAAGGATTTGGAGATAGCTAAGAATAAAGATATCAGCATCATGACCAATCCAGAATCCATTATTGTGAATGTTATCGCAGTTCATAATAATGCAGGCGATGATACAGCAGATGACACAGAAGAAACAGCAGAGAAATAAAGGATAAACAGTATGGGGCAGGTTGAAAAATCTGCCCCATAAAATTTTTTAAAAAAATTTAAAAAAGTACTTGCATTTTTCTGAAACGTATTATATACTATCACTTGTGCTGATGAGTTACCAGTCACTTAAATGAATAAAGCGCTATCGCCAAACGGTAAGGCAACGGACTCTGACTCCGTCATTTTCAAGGTTCGAATCCTTGTAGCGCTGCTACAGAAAGCTCTCGAAAGTATCGAGAGCTTTTTATTTACACAGGAATGTGTAACAACAGATAAGTAACACGGAGTGCGTGAGGATGCGCATGTAATGGAAATGCAGTCTATAATGACAGCATAGGATTTTAAAGGAGAACGGTATGTTTCAATTAGGAAGAAAACAGGAATTAGTGGTAGTAAAGACAGTTGATTTTGGTGTATATCTGGGAGAAGACCAGAATGCAGGCATGGACGAAAGAGTACTTCTGCCAAAGAAGCAGGTACCTGAGAACTGCAACATTGGAGACAAGATAGAAGTATTTCTGTATAAGGATTCCAAGGACAGGCTGATCGCAACAGTCAATATCCCTAAATTAATGGTAGGAGAAGTAGGATTTCTGAAGGTATCCCAGGTGACAAAGATCGGTGCATTCCTTGACTGGGGACTGGAGAAGGATATTCTGTTACCATATAAAGAGCAGACAAGAAAAGTCAGAGAAGGAGAAGAAGTTCTGGCAGCACTCTATATTGATAAGAGCAGCAGACTGGCAGCTACCATGAATGTATATGAATATCTTCGCAAGGACAGCGAATATAAAAAGGATGATATCGTTACAGGTATGATTTACCAGACCAGCGATAACTTTGGTGTATTCGTGGCAGTAGATAATATCTATTCTGCATTGATTCCCAAGAAGGAAGTAGTAGGTGAGCTTCGTATAGGTGATACTGTACAGGCTCGTGTAACCGGTGTGAAGCCGGATGGCAAGCTGGATCTGAGTGTCCGTGAAAAGGCATATCTGCAGATCGAGAAGGATGCAGTAAAGATCCTGCAGATCATCGACAGCTTCGATGGTGTGCTGCCTTTTACGGACAGGGCAAATCCAGAGGTCATCAAGCGTGAGACACAGATGAGCAAGAATGAATTCAAACGTGCCATTGGTAATCTGTTAAAGAATGGCAAAATCGAGATCAAGGAGAACTGTATCAGAAGAATATAGTGTAAAAACAAAATTCCCCAAGGAGTGTGTCCAAGGGGGATTTTGCTTTTTGGCGGCGTTTATACCATGACGTCTATATTGCCACCAAGCTCAGGATATACAGAATGCTCCATGGCAGAAGCATCCAGCATCTGTGTAATGGCACTTCCGGTATCCTGTGCCTGTTCCAGAGATTTGGATAAGACGGCAGTTCCAACGTCATTCAGCAGATTGGTCTGCGCCAGATTCATGGATAATGCAGCAATGTCCATCCTTATCCCTCCTTTCTTATATGCTGTACTTTCGGAAGCTTCATTTAGAAGACTCCGAGAGTACATTATGGGACTGTCCCATATATCGTATATATCGGTTAAAATGAGCCAAATATTAGCGTTTCCGGGAATGATAAGGCTTTTGTGTATCTTGCATACGGTGTAAAATTTCAAATTTTTGTCAATATCATTCAAAAATGCATAAAAAAATCGGGAATTACTATAGATTTATTTGTATAAATGTATTAAAATGGTTTCAGAATGCGAAGAATCAGAATATTCAGAAAGAAAAATCTTTGTGGATATTGTATAAGTGAGGAGAGTGGCATATGATATCAAATCAGATCATGCAGAATACAATCGAAGGAATTAAGGCGATTGCAAGAGTAGAGTTATTCGTGGCTGATATTGACGGTAAGCTTGTGGCATCTACCAAGTCAACAGGAAACAGCTTTGAAAGTTCAATTCTGGAGTTCGTGAAGTCTCCGGCAGACAGCCAGGAGATACAGGGGTGTCAGTTCTTTAAGATCTATGATGACCAGCAGTTGGAATACATTCTGATTGCCAATGATGCAGGCGAGAATGCATATATGGTAGGTAAGATGGCAGCATTCCAGCTTCAGAATCTGATGGTCGCATACAAAGAGAGATTTGATAAGGACAACTTTATCAAGAACCTCCTTCTGGATAATCTGCTTCTGGTAGATATTTACAGCCGTTCCAAGAAACTGCATATTCAGACTGATGTAAAACGCGCAGTTCTTATCGTAGAATCTCCAAATGGAAAGGATGCCAATATTCTGGAGAAAGTCAGAGAGAACTTCGGACAGAATGGAAAAGACTTCGTCACAGCAGTAGATGAGAATAACGTTATTATAGTGAAGGAAATCGCAGATAACGAGACAAATCGTGATATTGATAAATATGCCAGAGCAATTGAAGAATGTCTGAATAAGGAAGGCATTAAGGATGTACATATCTCTTATGGTACCAATGTAAAGGAGATCAAGGAAGTCAGCCGCTCCTACAAGGAAGCCAAGATGGCACTGGATGTTGGTAAGATATTCTTCGCAGAAAGAGATATTATTGCATATAGTGAACTTGGTATTGGCAGACTGATCTATCAGCTTCCGATTCCTCTGTGCAAGATGTTTATCAAAGAAATATTCGGTGGCAAGAGCCCGGATGATTTTGACGAGGAAACCTTGACGACAATCAATAAGTTCTTCGAGAATTCTCTGAATGTATCCGAGACATCCAGACAGCTCTTCATTCACAGAAATACACTTGTATACAGACTGGATAAGCTGCAAAAGAGCACCGGACTGGACCTGAGAGTATTTGAAGATGCGATTACCTTTAAGATCGCGCTCATGGTAGTTCGTTACATGAAATATATGGAATCTTTTGAGTATTGATACTGTAAAGCCATGCGTTGATGGTTGAAATGATGTGTTCAAGTTTACTTGATAAACATCATTTTAACCATTCAACATAGGGCGCTCAGCTCAAGTGAGGATTTACGAAGTAAATTCGAGCTTGCATGGCGTAAAATAGAAAGACTAATTAGGGGTGAATTTATTTGAAAAGTACAGCAGTGAAGAAACGTGTACAGCGTACAGGCAGTGGAGATGACCCGATTATTCTGCTGGAGAATGTGAGTAAGTCCTATACTGCGGGAATTCCTGCATTAAATGGGATTAATCTGCATATAAATAAAGGAGAATTCGTTTTTGTAGTAGGAGACAGCGGATCCGGTAAATCTACACTGATCAAGCTTTTACTTAGGGAACTGGTGCCTACTTCCGGAAGAATCTTTGTAAACGGTACAGATGTAGTACGTCTGAAACGCCGCAAGATTCCCAAGTTCAGAAGAAGCCTTGGCGTTGTGTTCCAGGATTTCAGACTTTTAAAAGACCGCAATGTGTATGAAAATGTGGCTTTTGCCCAGAGAATCATACAGATGCCCAGCAGAGAGATACGTAAGAATGTACCTGCAATGCTCTCCAGGGTAGGACTGGCAGGAAAGTATAAAGCAAAACCAAAGCAGCTGTCAGGTGGTGAACAGCAGAGAGTTGCCCTGGCTAGGGCACTGGTCAACAGGCCGGAGATCCTGCTGGCAGATGAACCTACAGGTAATCTTGATCCGAAGAATTCCTGGGAGATCATGAATCTGCTGGAGAAAATCAATAATGATGGTACGACTGTCCTGGTTGTAACCCATAACCGTGAAATCGTCAATGCGATGCAGAAGAGGGTTATTACTATGAAGAAGGGTCTCATTGTCAGCGATGAGGAAAAGGGTGGTTACATCGATGAGGATTAATACATTGTTTTACTGCCTGTGGCAGGGAATTCGAAATACATTCAGAAATAAATGGTTTACTTTGGCATCTGTAGCAACGATATCTGCCTGTCTTTTCCTGTTTGGTCTATTCTACGCCATACTGACGAACTTCCAGCATATCGTAAAGACCGCAGAGGAAGGCGTATCTGTTACGGCATTTCTGGATGAAGGTGTCAGTGATGAGAGAGTACAGGAGATTAGTGACATGATATCCAAACGTGTGGAAGTCAGAGAGGCAGATTATGTTTCCGCTGACCAGACATGGGAGACTTTCAAGGCAGATTATCTGGGAGAGTATTCAGAAGGATTTACAGAAAATCCTCTGTCTGACTGCGCTCATTTCGAGATTTATATGAGTGATGTATCCATGCAGCCGGAGCTTGTAAGCTATCTGGAATCCATACAGGGAATCCGTAAAGTCAACAAGTCTGCTGTTACGGCACAGGCTTTGACAGGAATCAATTCCATTGTCGGATATGTGACAATCGGAATCATTGCAATTCTGTTTGCGGTATCTATTTTCCTGATCAGCAATACAGTTACCATTGGTATCTCCGTTCGTAAGGAAGAGATACAGATCATGAAATACATAGGAGCAACTGACTTTTTCGTAAGAGCTCCTTTCGTAATAGAAGGTATGGTGATCGGGTTCATCGGATCACTGATTCCGCTGGCAGCTGTGTACGTTATTTATAATCAAGCACTTTTGTATGTGGCACAGAGATTTGCATATTTGTCACAGCTGATGCAGTTTTTGCCGGTGAACGAGATCTTTACAAATCTGATACCGGTATGTATCGGCATAGGTGTAGGAATTGGTTTTATAGGCAGTTTTACAACTGTCAGAAAGCATTTGAGCGTCTAGGATGCATCTATTTACAGATGCTGTAGTGACAAAGAAAGTAATTAGGAGAGATATATGCGTTTTAAGAAGATGATGAGGGGAATTGCCCTGCTTCTTATGACTGTCTTGCTTTCTGTCAGCGTATGTCCTTTGGTCAGCCATGCAGATAAAATATCTGATTTGAAAAAGAGCATTCAGGATAAACAGGATGCGATTGATAAGGCACAGAATGAAAAGAAAGCACTGCAATCCGGCTTGACGGATGTAAAGAAAGTAATATCAGGTCTGCAGACTTCCAAGCAGAATCTGTCAAATTATATCAGCCAGCTGGATGACAGCCTTTCACAGGCACAGGCCAGAATCCTGGAGCTGAATACCATGATCACAGACAAAGAAGCTGAGATCACGAAGACGGCAGCAGAGCTGGAAGATGCCATTGCAACAGAGGAAACGCAGTATCAGGCCATGAAGGACAGAATTAAATTCATTTATGAGAAAGGTGATTCTTTTTATCTGGAAATGGTACTGACCGCAGAGTCTTTTGGAGAGATGCTGAACAAGGCAGAATATGTGGAGAAATTATCTGCGTATGATAAACGTATGCTGGAACAGTATCAGGCAACGAGACAGTATGTGGCGGTGTGTAAGGAACAGCTGGAGGCAGAACAGGAGCTTCTGCAGGAAGCCAAGACTGATGTGGAGAAAGAACAGAAGTCTCTGGAAACACTGATATCGCAGAAGGAGCAGGAGATTACTGCCTATGAAAGTGATATCAATAACCAGCAGGCTCTGGTGAAAGAATACGAGGCTGAGATCGCAGCACAGAATGCGGAGATCAAAGCCATGGAAGATCTGGTAGCAGCACAGAAGGCAGAGCTTGCGAAAGAAAACAAGGCTGCAAGAACCTATGATGGAGGTATGTTTGCATGGCCTGCACCATCCTATACCAGAATTTCAGATGATTATGGTAACCGAATGCATCCTACGCTGCATGTGCAGCAGTTCCATAACGGTATTGACCTGGCATCACCGGGAGGCTCGCCGATTCTGGCAGCTTATGATGGAACAGTAGTATCAGCGGCATATAGTTCTACTATGGGTAATTATGTGATGCTCGACCATGGAGACAACCTGTATACTATATATATGCATGCATCAGCACTATATGTATCCAAAGGAGAAAATGTTGTAAAAGGACAGAAGATTGCCGCAGTAGGAAGTACAGGACGTTCTACAGGTAACCATCTGCATTTCAGTGTCAGACTGAATGGCAGCTATGTCAGCCCGTGGAATTATTTATCACATTAAAATGTATGACTACGTAAGGAAAGGCATGGTTATAGAAAAATGAATGAGAATGAAAAAGAAGATAACAGGTCCTTTTGGCGGGGGCTGGCGGTCGGATTAGCATCCAGCTGTGCGATTCTGCTGGTTGTATTTGGCAGTGTAAAAATATATCAGACATATCGTGTCTATGGCAAGCTGGCAAGTGGCAGTTCTGCTGAAAAAGAATCTGTAGCCAATGAGAAAACGACAGAGAAGCTGGGAGTGCTGGAAAACACGATCAAGCAGTATTTCTGGCAGGATGTGGATGAAAGTACACTGGAGGAAGGTGTATACAAGGGCTTGCTGGAATCACTGGATGATCCGTATTCTGTATATTATACTCATGATGAGCTGGTGCAGCTGCAGCAGCAGACAGAAGGCATCTATTATGGAATCGGAGCTTACATCAGCCAGGATAAAGAGATGGGATATGCCAGAATCAGCAAGATTATTAAGAATACACCGGCAGAAGCAAGCGGTCTGCAGCAGGATGACTACATTTACAAGGTCAATGGCGAAGATATGCAGGGCAAGGATAGTACCTATGTTGTCAGTAAGATCAAGGGCGAAGCAGGTACGAAGGTTACAATTACCGTAGTCCGTGAAGGAGCCACAGACCCCATTGATATCGAAGTGGAACGTCAGAAGATTGAAAGTCCTACAGTAGAGTACCAGATGCTGGATAATGACATGGCGTATATTCAAATCACAGAATTTGACCTGGTAACAACAGAACAGTTCGAGCAGGCTTATAAACAGGCGCAGACGGATGGAATGAAGGGACTTATATTAGACCTGAGAAGCAATCCGGGCGGCAATTTATCCACCGTGTGCGATATCGCAAGGATGATCCTCCCCAAAGGGCTTATCGTGTATACAGAGGATAAGTATGGCAAACGGGAAGAGTATACCTGCGATGGAGCCAATCAGATCAAAGTACCACTGGTAGTTCTTGCCAATGGCTACAGTGCAAGTGCTTCCGAGATTCTGGCAGGTGCTGTCAAGGACTATGGAATCGGTACACTGGTAGGAACAACTACCTATGGAAAAGGCATTGTGCAGAAAGTCATTAATCTGTCAGATGGTTCCGCAGTGAAGCTGACAGTCAGTAATTATTTCACACCAAACGGGAATAATATTCACAAGATAGGAATTGATCCTGATGTGGAAGTAGAGTTCGATGCAGAACAGTATAAGAATGGTGTGGATAACCAATTGGAAAAAGCGAAAGAAGTATTGGCAGGGTTGATGTAACCCTGCCATTGTTTTACAGAAAAATAACTATATACATTTTAAAAATTTGTGGTATACTGTATTAGAACGTATATTCGCAAACAAATGTATTGCTTTGACTATGTGGAGGACGCAGAGCATGGAGTTTAAATTACATTCAGAATATCAGCCGACAGGAGACCAGCCGGAGGCGATTGCAGAACTGGTGAAGGGATTTCAGGAGGGTAATCAGTTTCAGACCCTGCTTGGAGTTACCGGTTCGGGTAAGACTTTTACAATGGCAAATATTATTGCGGCGTTGAATAAACCCACATTGATTATCGCGCATAATAAGACTCTGGCAGGGCAGCTCTACGGAGAAATGAAAGAATTTTTCCCGGAAAATGCGGTAGAATATTTTGTGTCCTATTATGATTATTATCAGCCGGAGGCGTATGTGCCTTCTACAGATACTTATATAGCGAAGGATTCTGCGGTAAATGAAGAGATTGATAAGCTGCGTCTGTCTGCAACAGCATCCCTGACAGAACGAAGAGATGTAGTAGTAGTAGCCAGCGTATCCTGTATCTATGGTCTGGGCAGCCCGGACGAATATCAGGGAATGATGCTTTCTCTGCGTCCTGGAATGCAGAAGGACAGAGAAGAGGTTATACGGGCTTTGATTGAGATGCAGTATGACAGAAATGATATGGACCTGGAGAGAAGCCGTTTCAGAGTGCATGGAGATATTGTTGATATCAATCCTGCTCAGGGTGGAGAGTATCTGATACGAGTGGAATTCTTTGGGGATGAGATTGACAGAATATCCGAGATTGACCCGGTTACGCAGAAGACACTGGCATTGCTGGAGCATGTAACGATATTCCCTGCCTCTCATTATGTAGTAGCGCCTGAGAAAATAGCCAAAGCATGCGATGATATAGAAGAAGAATTAAAAGAGCGTGTAAAATATTTCAAAAGTGAAGACAAACTGTTAGAGGCCCAGAGAATTTCTGAAAGGACCAATTTTGATATTGAGATGCTTCGGGAAACGGGATTCTGCTCCGGCATTGAGAATTATTCCAGACATTTAAGCGGAACAAAGGAGGGAGAACCTCCATATTGTCTGATGGACTTCTTCAAGGATGATTTCCTGATTATTGTAGATGAGTCCCATATTACGATTCCACAGATCAGAGGTATGTATGCAGGAGACCGTTCCCGTAAAATGACCTTGGTAGATTATGGTTTCCGTTTACCGTCTGCTCTGGACAACAGACCTCTCAGATTTGAAGAGTTTGAGCAGAAGATCGACCAGATGCTTTTCGTATCTGCAACACCGAATGTATATGAAGAGGAGCATGAGCTTTTCAGGGCAGAGCAGATTATCAGACCGACAGGACTTCTTGATCCTGAGATTGAGATTCATCCTGTAGAGGGACAGATTGATGATCTGATCTCCCAGATCAAAAAGGAGACAAGCAAGCATAATAAGGTCCTTGTAACAACGCTGACGAAGCGTATGGCAGAAGATCTGACGAAATATATGAGCGAAGTAGGGATTCGTGTAAAATATCTGCATTCGGATATAGATACTCTGGAGCGTGCACAGATTATACGCGACATGCGACTGGATGTTTTTGACGTACTGGTAGGTATCAACCTGCTTAGAGAGGGGCTGGATATCCCTGAGATATCGCTTGTTGCGATTCTGGACGCTGATAAAGAGGGATTTTTGCGTTCAGCAACGTCTCTGATCCAGACAGTAGGACGAGCTGCCAGAAATGCAGAGGGACATGTTATCATGTATGCGGATACCATTACAGATTCCATGCGGATTACTCTGGATGAGACAGCAAGAAGACGTGCTATCCAGCAGAAATATAATGAAGAGCATAATATTGCACCACAGACGATCAAGAAGGCAGTTAGAGACCTGATCAGTATATCCAAGGCTGTTGCCAAGGAAGAACAGACCTTTGCAAAAGATCCTGAATCAATGGATGAGAAGGAATTGAAGAAGTTAATCGCTACTGTGGAGAAGAATATGCGTAAGGCAGCAGCAGACTTGAACTTTGAGGCAGCGGCAGAGCTTCGTGATAAGATGACAGACTTAAAGAAAATGCTGAATGATATGACAAATGGGTTATAAGATAGAAAGGTATGGTCAATAAGATGAATGCAGAACAGTTGAAGATGCTTCCCAAAAGTGAGGTAATCAGGATCCGTGGAGCAAATGAACATAATTTGAAGAATATCAGTCTGGATATACCACGAAACAAATTTGTAGTTCTGACTGGACTGTCAGGTTCCGGTAAATCCTCACTGGCTTTTGATACAATCTATGCAGAAGGACAGAGACGATATATGGAATCCCTGTCTTCTTATGCAAGACAGTTCCTGGGACAGATGGAGAAGCCTAACGTAGAGAGTATAGAAGGATTGTCACCTGCTATTTCCATAGATCAGAAATCTACAAACAGAAATCCCAGATCTACAGTAGGAACAGTAACGGAGATCTATGATTATTTCCGATTATTATATGCAAGAATCGGTATTCCTCATTGTCCTAATTGTGGCAGAGAGATTCATAAGCAGACCATAGACCAGATGGTAGATCAGATTATGTCTCTGCCGGAAGGAACGAAGCTCCAGCTGCTTGCTCCGGTAGTCAGAGGACGTAAGGGTGAACATGCAAAAGTACTGGAAAGAGCCAAGAAAAGCGGTTACGTGAGAGTACGTGTTGACGGCAGTCTCTATGAACTGACAGAAGAGATCAAGCTGGATAAGAATATCAAGCATAATATTGAGATTATCGTTGACAGACTGGTAGTCAAGGAAGGGATTAACAGACGTTTGACAGATTCCATAGAGAATGTTATGGAACTTGCCAATGGACTTATGATCGTAGATATCATAGGTGGAGAACCTATGAACTTCTCTGACAGCTTTGCGTGTCCAGATTGTGGTATCAGTATTGAAGAAGTAGAGCCTAGAAGCTTTTCCTTCAACAATCCTTTTGGCGCCTGCCCGGAATGTTTTGGTTTAGGCTATAAGATGGAATTTGACGTTGACCTGATGATTCCTGATAAGACATTAAGTATTAATCAGGGCGCAATTACAGTTATGGGGTGGCAGTCCTGCACAGATAAGAACAGCTTCACCAATGCTATTTTACAGGCTTTGTGTAAGGAATATCATTTCTCACTGGATACGCCTTTTGAAGAACTGACACCAGAGGTTCAGGACATGCTGATACATGGAACGAAGGGTAAGGAAGTAATCGTTCATTATAAAGGACAGCGTGGAGAGGGTAAATATCCTGTAGCCTTTGAAGGATTGATCAAGAATGTGGAGCGTAAATATCGTGAGACTTCTTCTGAAATCATGAAAGCAGAATATGAGACTTTCATGCGTATTACACCCTGTAAAGAATGTGGCGGCAGGAGATTAAAGAAGAGTTCCCTGGCAGTTACAGTGTGTGATAAGAATATATATGAAGTGACATCCCTGTCAATTAATAAGCTGTATGAATTCCTGGATGGTATGGAACTGACTCCACAGCAACAGCTTATCGGTAAGAGAATCTTAAAAGAGATTAAGGCACGTGTTGGCTTCTTAAAGAGCGTAGGTCTGGAATATCTGTGTCTGTCCAGAGCGACAGCTACCTTATCCGGTGGTGAGGCACAGAGAATCCGTCTGGCAACACAGATTGGTTCGGGACTTGTGGGCGTATGTTATATTCTGGATGAGCCAAGTATCGGACTACATCAGAGGGATAATGACAAGCTGCTGGGGGCTTTACGTAACTTACAGGAGCTTGGCAATACGCTGATCGTAGTAGAGCATGATGAGGATACAATGCTGGCAGCAGATCATATTGTGGATATCGGACCGGGAGCAGGAGAACATGGTGGACAGGTTATCGCGCAGGGTACGGCACAGGAGATCATGCAGATACCAGAGTCCATTACCGGACAATATCTGAGCGGCAAGATTCAGATACCGGTTCCAGCGACCAGAAGAAAGCCGACAGGCTGGCTTACGGTAAAAGGTGCTGCTGAAAATAACCTCAAGAATATAGATGTGAAGTTCCCATTGGGAGTATTTACCTGTGTGACAGGCGTGTCAGGTTCCGGTAAATCCTCACTGGTCAATGAAATCCTATATAAATATCTGGCAAAACAGCTCAACAGAGCACGCACGATACCCGGTAAGTTCAAGAAGATAGAAGGTGTGGAGCAACTGGATAAGGTCATAGATATCGACCAGTCTCCGATTGGACGTACACCACGTTCTAATCCGGCTACCTACACAGGTGTATTTGATCAGATTCGTGACTTGTTCGCTTCGACAGTAGATGCCAAGGCAAAGGGCTATACGAAGGGAAGATTCAGTTTCAATGTCAAGGGTGGACGTTGTGAAGCCTGTGGCGGTGACGGTATCATCAAGATTGAGATGCACTTCCTTCCTGATGTGTATGTACCCTGTGAAGTGTGTCAGGGCAAACGCTACAACAGAGAGACACTGGATGTAAAATATAAGGGCAAGAGTATTTATGATGTACTGGATATGACTGTGGAAGAAGCACTGGAATTCTTTGACAAGGTTCCTTCTATCCGCAGAAAGATAGAGACATTAAATGATGTGGGACTCTCCTATATTAAGCTGGGACAGCCTTCAACCACATTGTCTGGTGGTGAAGCACAGAGAATCAAGCTGGCAACAGAGCTGAGCAGAAGAAGTACCGGTAAGACAATCTATATTCTGGATGAGCCTACCACAGGACTGCATTTTGCAGATGTGCATAAGCTGGTGGAGATCTTACAGAGACTGGCTGAGGGCGGTAACAGTGTAGTAGTCATTGAACATAATCTTGATGTTATTAAGACTGCCGACTATATCATAGATATCGGACCAGAAGGCGGAGACGGCGGCGGAACCGTAATCGCAGAAGGCACACCGGAGCATATTGCCCAGTGCCCAAACTCTTATACAGGAATCTATGTGAAGAAGATGCTGGATAAGGCAAAAGCCGGAAATCAATAAAAATAATGATAAAAGTATGTTTACAAATAAAATGTCAGATAATATAATGAATTTACATAATATTATGAAAAATACTAAAGTATTATGTAAAATTGACCGATATAAGGTACAGATGGATTGATTGGGTTTCCGGGCTTTTATTGTAAAAAAAGTATGAAACCCCTTTGAAAAATGGTTAGTTTAGGTTATAATGACTTAGCATGTTTAAATTGGCATCATTGGGAACAATAATGAAAACAAGATGATTAAGCGATAGATAATAACCAACCATTCAGAAAGGGGCAAAGAGCCATATGCAGTACACAGACATTGGAATCGACCTTGGAACCGCAAGTATTTTAGTTTACATTCGTGGTAAGGGTGTAGTTTTGAAGGAGCCGTCAGTAGTTGCCTTCGATAGAGATACAGATAAAATCAAAGCCATCGGAGAAGATGCGAGACTGATGCTTGGTAGAACACCAGGTAATATCGTTGCAGTCAGACCACTGAGACAGGGCGTTATCTCTGATTATAAAGTAACAGAACAGATGATGAAGCATTTCATACAGAAGGCACTGGGAAGAAAGACTTTCCGTAAGCCTATCATTGCTGTATGTGTACCCAGTGGTGTTACAGAAGTAGAGAAGAAAGCAGTAGAAGATGCTACGTATCAGGCAGGCGCAAGGGATGTTAAGATCATTGAAGAGCCTATTGCAGCAGCAATTGGAGCAGGAATCGACATCAGTAAGCCATGCGGTAACATGATCGTAGATATCGGAGGCGGTACTTCTGATATTGCCGTTATTTCACTGGGTGGTACAGTAGTCAGTGCATCTATCAAGGTTGCAGGCGATGACTTCGATGAAGCAATCGTCCGTTACATGAGAAAGAAACATAATCTTTTGATTGGTGAGAGAACAGCAGAAGACATTAAGATTAAGATTGGGTCAGCATTCAAGAGAGCAGAAGTGGATTACATGGACGTCAGAGGACGTAACCTTGTAACCGGTCTTCCTAAGACAATCCGCGTGTCCTCAGAGGAAACAGAAGAGGCACTGCGTGAGACGACTTCCCAGATTATTGATACGATTCACAGCGTTTTGGAGAAAACTCCACCTGAACTGGCAGCAGATATCGCAGACCGCGGTATTGTATTGACCGGCGGCGGCAGCTTACTTCGTGGACTGGAGGATCTGGTAGAATCCAGAACCGGCATTAATACAATGACGGCAGAAGATCCTATGACAGCCGTAGCAATCGGTACTGGTAAGTACGTAGAATTTCTTGCAGGAGCAAGGGAAGATTTGTAACAATACTGCCTCTTAGTCGCACCCCGCAATTAGGAGGAACATATGCTTAGAGGTCTTTATACAGCCTATACTGGTATGCTCAACGAACAGTATAGAATGGATATCATGTCGAATAATCTGGCAAATGCGGATACCACAGGATTCAAGAAGGAAGGTTCCACCAGCCAGTCCTATTCGGATGTAATGGCAGTTAAAATCAAGGACACAACAGAATTTCGCAATACACCCAAGAGACTTGGAACCATGAGTCTTGGTGTGAAGATTGGAGAAACCTATACAGATTTTGATCAGGGTTCTCTTAGAGATACAGGCAACACATATGACCTGGCAATCTCAGGAGACGGATTCTTTAATATTGAGTTTACCAATAAGGCGGGAGAGACTTCTACAAAATATACAAGAGATGGTGGATTTACCGTTACAGCAGATGGCTACCTTGTAACCAAGGATGGGGACTATGTGCTGGGACAGAATGGAAGAATCCAGCTCTCTACCACTGCAGCCAATACCGTAATTGATGGAGACGGCAGAATCTATCAGGACAATAATCTGGTGGCGCAGTTAAAGATCACAGAATTTGAAGATACGAATTATCTGACCCATTATGGCGAAACGATGTGGGATGCAGTAGATGGTGCAACAGCCAGAGATGCTACAGATGCAACCATACATCAGGGATATCTGGAGATGTCCAATACCTCAGTTGTCAAAGAAATGGTGAATATGATCTCTATTCAGAGACAGTATGAAGCCAATCAGAAACTGATCACTACTTACGATGAATCACTGGATAAATCCGTGAATCAGGTAGGTAAGGTGTAAACTTGGTATAAGCGATAAGGAGGGTTAGATATGGTCAGATCTTTATGGACAGGTGCGACGGGTATGATCGCACAGCAGCTTAATGTAGATAATATTTCCAATAATCTTGCAAATGTCAATACGACAGGTTACAAGAGTGAAGCCATGGAATTTAAGTCTTTATTATATCAGACAGTACAGACTAAAACGACTACAGCCAATGGAGAGAATAAACCAATTGGTGCGGAAGTGGGACTGGGTGTCAGGAATTCTTCTATTACCTCTGTCTTTACACAGGGCAGCCTGTTGGAATCCTCAGGACCTGCCAATTTCGCAATTGATGGTAACGGATTCTTTGGTATTCGTGGTGATGATGGAAATACATATTATACAAGAAACGGTCATTTCGTATTTGCTGTAGGCAATAATGGAATGACACTGACTACTTCGGATGGACTTCCGGTACTGAACAGTTCAGGAGAACCTATCGTACTGGACAGTGATGCAGTAGTAAGTAAGGTAACGATCAGTAAGGATGGTACACTGTATTATCCTGATGATAAAGGCAATCCACAGAGTCTTGGTATTACCATTGGCCTGTGGCAGTTCAATAACCCGGCAGGACTGAGCAAGGAAGGTGACAGCTTATATTCTGTTACTGCTGCAAGTGGAGCAGCCATGAATGAGGCAAGTAACACCAACCTGACCAAGAGCTCACTGAAACAGGGATATCTGGAAGGCTCCAATGTACAGATCGCAGATGAAATGGTAAATCTGATCGTAGCCCAGAGAGCATACGAAATGAATTCCAAGGTTATTACAACCTCTGATGAAATGCTCCAGCAGGCAAATCAGTTGAAGCGATAGGGACAGCAAGTGGCAGGAGTATGATAAGAGAATACTCCTGAGCTAAGGAGGACTACAGATGGATATCGGAACAAGTTCATTATATACGGATTATATTACAAGTACAGCTTCAAACAGCAAGGCATCTGCCTTGACAAGTAAATCCCAGACAGATTATTCCAATGCTTCAGATGAAGAACTGATGGATGTCTGCAAGGAGTTTGAATCTTACTTCCTGGAAAAGATATTCGATGCCATGATAGATTCAACCAAGCTGTTCTCTGATGAAGAGGATAGCTCCTATGCATCTAAGATGGTAGATTATTTCAAAGATACAGCAGTCCAGACCATTGCTTCCCAGGCAACAGAGCAGGGGACGCTTGGAATTGCACAGACATTGTATGAACAGATGAAGCTTCAGTACAGTGGAATCAGTCCACAGTCACTGGAGAATGCATCTGCTGCACAGAAAAATGAAGAAGAAGCATAAATAAAGTAAAGGAAGGCACTCAGAAATGGGTGCTTTTTTGTTACTGTACACAGGTAGTAAATTGTTGCAGGAACGAGGTACGAGTGAACCAATGTCATTTAGTTAGTGTAAAGAGGAATGAACCTTTGCGGGATACAGCTGTTGAAATATCACTCCAATCGCAATACAGAGTAAACGGGAGATTATCTTTTATGCCCAGACATGACAAAACGGCAGATTGCGCATCTGCCGTTCGAAGCGTTATAATGATAAAGTTGTTTATGCAGCGCGATATATGAAATATCGCGGTTTCCAAAAAGTGAAGCATTCTGAGATAAGCTTTCGATATACAATGACATTTTCGCAGTGCGTACATGGTATATACGACGTGAAAACGGAAGCAGTATATCGGAAATGTAGCCAGAATGCTTCGTTTGAAGAAAATCCCGAGAGTATATATTATATGAATTTATACTTACTCTACCACTTGCGAACCGAATATCGCATTAAGATATAAGCATCCGCAATAGCCATCCTCATTCAGCAAATCAAGCACATTGTAGCCTGCAGGAATAGTTACTTTGTATTTGACACCGTTCCATTTATAAATAACTGTCAGGGATACATCCGGTCTTTTAGACAAAGCTTCAAAGGTTTCTCTGTTAAAACTGATATATTTGTCTAATTCCACTACACAGTTGCCACCCCGTTCTATATTTTTTATTGTCTGCTGTGTCTGTTTCTGTGTTTCAGTATACTTTACAACAGCTGTTGCATACTCTTCATTGGCTGCTGTATATTCTTCACCGGACGAGGAGCTTTGTCCCCCGGGTTGTTCTTTCATGACCGCTTCAATGATGGCTGAAATATTCACACCACCGCCTCTTGGTACGATGATGCTGTAAGAGCCATCTCCATTATCGATTACCTTGGCTTTTCCCGCAGATACTCCCTTTACCTGATAGCCATCCTCTGCTTTTACATAGAATTTCACAGTAGTGCCCTCTGTAGCTTCATTCTTCTCTAAGGTTATATTGGCATTGGATGTTTTTTCTGTTCTGAAACTATATTTAACCTTCTTTTTTAGTATCTCATCTGCTGCCTCTTTCTTTGAGATATTTGTTCCTGAAATAGTATCTCTTGTTGTACCATCATTGATACCGAAATAGTCGCCTTGCTTTACATTGATTTCAAAGAGATTAACTTCGGGCATAGCCTGGATAAGTTCATCAATATTCTGTATGTTTCTCTTCCTTACATCTAGAAGAACTCCTGTCTCGCCCTCTTTTGTCACATTCAGTGTTCCCAGGTTGATTTTCCCACGTCCTGTAGCATCTTCCAGTGTAATATCCAGTCCCGTTCCACCTGTTGCTGTGATGTCTCCACCTACCGTAACATCTGAACCATTATTGATTACAACTCCTGAGCCGCCTGTAACACTACCATTCACCTCTACAATGGAATTTAATCCGGTACCACTTTTGATAATATGGATCCCTTTGCCATCGGAAGTCACATCGCCCTTAACGTTTACCTTTGAACTACTCGCTGAAATGCCAACCGTTTCATCACCGCTGTTGCTTTTGGTTCCAGAGGCTTTGACGTTTCCGTTTACAGTGACTTCTCCCTGAGCTGCTTTTATCCCTATAGAACCTATTCCCTCAACTTCTACATTCCCTTCTACGGTGACTTCTCCATTGCTCTCCGTTTCCACACCGCTTACCGGTACGCTGTACGTTCCCCTGTTACGCTCCACTACTTTGACATCGTTGTTAATTGTAATACTGCCGCCATTATTTGCATTTACTCCTGTACTGTCAGCACCTTCTACCAAAACGCCTCCTGCAGTAACCTCTCCCTTTGAGTTTATGCCAACGGCTTGTGAACCAACTGCCTTGACCGTTCCATCCACTGTGACACTGGAACCCTTTACTGCATCTACTCCCGTAGGTGTCATTTGACCTTCTGCTGTAACATCTCCGCTCACTTTCACAGAGGAGTTGCCGCGACTCGCAACACCCTCGGCCGATTCACCACTCGCGGAAACATTACCCTGCACGCTGACAGAGGAGTTGTCCGTACTCCGAACACCATAGGTATTATTACCATCCGCAGAAACATTGCCCTTAACGCTGACCTTGGCATTGTCAGATGTCTTTACCGCAGTTTCATCGTTTCCTGTTACGGATACATCACCGGTTATGTCAGTCTGTTCGGAACCTGTAGCTACCACCTTGTTATTATTGTTGCTATAGGTTTCAATACTGTAATTTTCTCCCTCAGCAGCATACACCGATACTACATTAGTGCAGGTCAGTGCAACTGCCAGTCCTAATACTAATAATGCTTTTCTTTTCAAATCGAATCTCCTTTCTGCTGGTAGTGTCAGATACTACTCTTTTGTTTGATACATTAGATTACTTAAATACATGTGACCATGACGTTCTGAATCGATAGTTATAGTTGTATTATACAATCAACGATGTAAAATTTCTGTTAAGATTTGGTTCACCCATACCTCGTTCCGTCAACAATTTATGCACACAAAATCAATTATAGTGATTTGGGGTCATGTAAAACTTGTGATTTTCATGCATAATCTGCTTGAAAACACTTTACGGAATACTACCTGTGTACCAATGTCATTTAGTTGGCAATCAAGATATGCTTGACCTGCTTTGGGATAGAGCATTGGTCATGCGCTTGTGCCATAAACCAAATGAAACCGGAACTTTTGATTTTTATGGCATGACAAAAAGACAGATTGCGTGTCTGCCTTCCAAAAGTTATAATGATAAAGATGTTTATGCAGCCTGATATATGAAATATCCAAGGCAGCCGGTTTCAGCTTTTGCCGCTGCTGGTTAAGAGCGGAAGAAGCAGGCATGGAAGAAGCATCCAATCCTCAAAAGTCCAGCATTTCAACTTTTGGGGATGAAGAACCCCGCGAGACGAGTGAACAGTAACGCTTTTTTCGTGTAGTAGTACGAGTTTTTACATTTCGATGGCTTTTTGCGGGAAAAGTTGATATCATGTATCTGTTTAGAGTCATGCAGTACACTAGGAACAGACAGGCGTATAAAGAACAGAAAAGAGGATAAAGAAGTGGAGATACGCAAAGGTTTCGTGGAACACATTATATATAAGAATCCAATGAACGGCTATGGCGTCATCAATCTCGTGGCTGATGAGGAGGAAGTGACCTGTACAGGGATCTTCACACATGTGGATGAGGGAGAATGTATAGAGGTCACAGGGGATTATGTGGAGCACGCCGTATATGGAACACAGTTCAAGGTGGAGAAATACCGGGTAGTACCGCCGGAGGATGCGGTAGCTATTGAACGTTATCTTGGCTCGGGAGCAATCCGGGGCGTGGGAGCAGCGCTGGCAGCAAGAATTGTAAAAAAATTCGGTGATGACACCTTCCGTATCATTGAAGAAGAACCGGAGAGACTGGTTGAGATCAAAGGCATCAGTGAGAGGATTGCAAGAGAGATTGCAGAGCAGGTGGAAGAGAAGAGAGACCTTCGTGAGGCAATGATCTTTTTACAGAAATATGGAATTTCCAACACGTTATCGTTAAAAATCTATCAAAGATACGGAATGGGCCTGTATAATGTGATGCAGGAGAACCCGTATCGGCTGGCTGAGGATGTGAGCGGCATCGGATTCCGTATCGCAGACGAAATTGCCTCCAAAATCGGAATCCATACAGATTCGGATTACCGTATCAGAAGCGGGATTCTCTATACTCTGATTCAGGCAGGGGGAGAGGGCAATGTCTATCTGCCGGAGCCAATGCTGCTGGAGAGGGCAGCGCAGCTTCTTGAGCTGAAGCCGGAACAGATTGCACCACAGATAGACAATCTGGCAATCGATAAGAAGCTTGTCATTAAGATGAAGGAAAATACGAAATGTGTCTACAGTATGACATATTATTATGCGGAGCTTAACTGCGCACGCATGCTCTATGAACTACAGGAGGCATTTGACGGGGCAGACAGGCTGACCATGGTGGAGAAGCAGCGCCTTGGTAAGAAGATAGAAGCACTGGAAAAGGAAAACGGTATGCAGCTTGACACCTTGCAGAGGCAGGCAGTCATGGATGCAATCGAGAACGGTATTTTCATTCTGTCAGGCGGCCCCGGAACCGGTAAAACGACAACCATCAATATGATGATAAGGTATTTTGAGGAAGAGGGCTGTGATATTTTCCTTGCCGCGCCAACAGGAAGAGCAGCTAAGAGAATGACTGAGGCGACAGGCTTCGAGGCAAAGACAATTCACAGACTGCTGGAGCTTAACGGCGGAACATCGGACGAAGACAGAAATGCGTCCTTTGAACGAAATGACCTGAATCCGCTGGAGACAGATGTCATTATCATTGATGAGATGTCCATGGTGGATATTTATCTGTTTCAGGCACTGTTAAAAGCCATTACACCGGGAACAAGGCTGATTATGGTGGGAGATCGTAACCAGCTGCCATCTGTAGGACCTGGACAGGTGCTGAAAGACCTCATGGAGAGTGGGGCTTTTGCAACAGTTATCCTCAATAAGATATTCAGACAGGCAGGGGAGAGCGATATTGTAGTCAATGCGCACCTGATTAATGAAGGCAAGCAGATTTCCCTGAACAACAAGAGCAAGGACTTCTTTTTCCTGGAAAGAGACAATGTGAATGTAATCTATAAGCATATGATACTGCTGATTACGGAGAAGCTGCCAAGGTACGTGCATGCAGGCACTTTTGATATACAGGTACTGACCCCCATGCGAAAGGGAGCACTGGGTGTAGAGGTGTTGAATAAAATATTACAGCAATACCTCAATCCGCCATCGCCGGAAAAGGAAGAAGTAGGACATGGGGATGGAATCCTGCGGCTTGGGGATAAGGTCATGCAGATCAAGAATAACTACCAGCTGGAATGGGAGATTGTAAGCAAATATGGAATTGCAATAGATTCCGGTCAGGGAGTATTCAATGGAGATACCGGAATCATCCGGGAAATCAATGAAACGGCTAAGACACTGGTTGTGGAATATGATGATATGCGCAGGGTAACATATTCGTTGAGTGGTCTGGATGAGATAGAGCTTGCCTATGCGATTACGATACACAAATCACAGGGTAGTGAATACCCTGCGGTAATTATGCCGCTGCTTACCGGTCCCAGGATGCTTTTTAACAGAAATCTGCTGTATACAGGAGTGACCAGGGCCAAGAACTGCGTGACGATACTGGGAAGCAGCAGCACGGTCATGCAGATGATTGAGAATGCAAATGAACAAAAGAGATTTACAGGATTAAAAGACAGAATATGCGAAATGATGGAAACTATGCAGACAGAATCATAAATCTGGTTTATCCGAGACGATGTCCTGTCTGTGATGAACCGGTTTCTGCGGCGGATAACCTGATCTGTGAGGAATGTCGCCCAAAGCTTCGGTATATAGAAGGGGCAAGGTGCCGCAAATGCGGAAAAAGGCTGACGGATGAGACAAGAATATATTGCGGCGACTGTGAGCGCAGAGTGCATATATTTGATCATGGATATGCATTATATTCCTATAGGGAAATGCATGACAGCATATACCGGTTCAAGTCCAAAGGGCGGTGCGAATATGCCAGATTCTATGCCGGGGATATCTGCAGGCATTTAAAAGACGAAATAGACACAATGGGGGCACAGGCGCTCATACCGGTTCCGCTGCACGCTTCAAGAGAACGTGAAAGAGGGTATAATCAGTCAGAACTTCTGGCAAAGGAAATGTCACGGCTGCTTGGAATTCCTGTGAGGTCAGATATTGTAAAAAGAGTGCAGAAAACGGTTCCACAAAAGGAACTGGATGAGCTGGGAAGGCAAAATAATTTGAAAAAGGCTTTCTTTATTGGCACAGATGTTGTAAAATTAAAGAAAGTTATTGTCGTTGATGATGTGTATACAACAGGCAGTACAGTAGATGCCGTGGCAAGAGAACTGAAGGAACACGGAGTGGGGAAGGTATATTTTATTACCCTTTGCATAGGTGAAGGGATTTAGCTGTAATGGAGGGAACGTTAAGATGAATGTTAGAAACTGCAGAAAGTGTGGAAAGATTTTTAACTATGTATCAGGATTACCAATCTGTCCTGCCTGCAGGGATGAAGCAGAAAAGAAATTTCAGGTAGTGAAGAAGTTCATACGTGAGAATCCGAGAGCTGATATCCGGGAAGTAGCAGCAGAATGCGAAGTAGAGACATCACAGATACAGCAGTGGATCCGTGAAGAGAGACTGGAGTTTACAGAAGATTCACCGATTAAGTTACCATGTGAGAACTGTGGAGCCATGATCAGGGCAGGTAAATACTGTGAAAAGTGCAAAGCAGCCATGGTAAAGAACCTGTCCAATGCAATTGACAAACCAAAGGTGATTGCACAGCAGCGTCCTGACAGGCGTGATGCACAGAGCAGAATGCGTTTCCTTGATAAGCATGAATAGTTACGTATAGTAACAGAGGAAATGACTGAGTAAGGAAAGAAAACATCTATGTTGAACGAAGAACGAATTAAATTAATGACGAAAATGGCAGCCTATGAAGCAGATGAAGGAAAGAAAAATGTTGCAATTGGTAACTATTTCCGGGGTGATTATATCGGACTACAGGTAATCAAATCCATTATCAGTGCAACGATAGCATTTGTAATTGTTTTTGGACTGTTTGTTTTCTATGACTTTGAAGTATTTATGTCTGATATCTATAAGATGGATCTGTTGGGCTTTGGCAGGACAGTCATAACGGCATATCTGGTCTTTGTGGCAGTCTATGCCCTGATTTCTTATATGATATATACGTATCGCTATGCAAAAGCGAGAAAAAGCCTGAAAATGTATTATAATAATTTGAAAAAACTTGCGTATCTCTATGACAAAGAGGGCAGAAGATAAACGCGCATAATATAGAGCTATGAAAGGATATTACTATGACTAATTTACTTGTTTTCAGGGAGCAGCTTAAAAAATTCTACAGTAAATATGAGCTGTATATTACACCATTATGTAAGTTCCTGCTGGCACTGGTATCTTTGCTGGTGATCAACAGCAGAATTGGCTATATGAGTACATTGAAGAATGCAGCAGTTGTATTGATTCTTGCACTTCTTTGTTCCTTTTTACCAATTAATCTTACGATTGTGATTGCAGCTGCGGTGACGCTGGCGCATCTGTATGCGTTTTCTGTAGAATGTGCAATTGTTGCGCTGGCAGTTTTTCTGCTATTGTTCATCCTGTATTTCAGGTTTTCACCAAAGGATACACTGGCAGTATTGCTGACTCCTATCTGTTTTGTACTGAAGATACCTTATGTAATGCCGATAGCAGTCGGATTGATAGGTACACCGGCATCTTCTGTAGCAGTAGCAAGCGGTGTGATCGTGTATTACATGCTTGCAGGTATGAATGAGAGTGCATCTGTACTGAACACATTTGATGCAGACGGTATGGTAGATAAGTTCCGTTACTGTATTGATACTTTGATGGGAAACAGAGCAATGATGGTGGCAATTGTGGCTTTTGCAGCTACTGTTCTGGTGGTATGGTTCATCAGACGCCTCAGCATTGACCATGCCTGGACAATTGCCATGATTACAGGTGCATTACTGAATATACTGATACTTTTGTTTGGAGATCTGATGTACAGCACAGATATCTCCATTATAGGACTGATTCTTGGAAGTATTGTGTCAGTTCTGCTTGTGAAAGTATTACAGTTCTTTGTATTTAATGTAGATTATTCCCGGACGGAAATGGTGCAGTTCGAGGATGATGAATATTACTATTATGTCAAGGCAGTTCCCAAGAATACGGTCGCAACACCTGAGAAGCGTGTGAAGACGATCAGGGTGCCGGAAAAGGCAGTGAATCGCAGTAAGAGGGACACAGGCCGCCAATAGAATAAAATTTGACTGGAATGAAAATGTATGAAGGATCAGATTGTTACCTTTTTTAGTAAGTACATTTCAACTTTATCTCTGCAGGGCGTAAGCGTGCGATGGGAGGATATAGTGGAAATTCTCATTATATCCTTTTTGGTGTATCAGATTATGACCTGGATCAAGAATACCAAAGCCTGGTTTTTGATGAAAGGCATAGGTATTATTCTGATCTTTATTTTGCTTGCTATCATATTCGAAATGAATACGATATTGTGGATTGTTGAGAATGTTCTGAGTATTGCTGTTATAGCATTAGTGGTTGTATTGCAGCCGGAGCTTCGACGTGCACTGGAGGAATTGGGCCGTAAGAAATTCTTTGCGAGCCTGATGCCCTTTGACAAGGTGCAGACGGAACGTTTTTCAGATAAGACTGTAAATGATCTGGTAAAAGCAAGCTTTGAAATGGGCAAGGTCAAGACAGGTGCTCTTATGGTAATAGAGCAGAATGTGAAGCTGACAGAGTACGAAAGAACAGGAATCGAAGTGGATGGATTGATATCCAGCCAGCTTCTGATCAATATATTTGAACATAATACGCCGCTTCATGATGGAGCTGTTATTATCCGGGGCAACAGAGTGGTGTCTGCAACATGTTATCTTCCTTTATCAGACAACATGGAGATCAGCAAAGAGCTGGGAACCAGACATCGTGCCGGTGTAGGTATCTCTGAGGTGACAGATGCGCTGACTGTTATTGTTTCTGAGGAAACAGGTCATGTAAGTGTTACCTATGAAGGTAAGCTGTATCGTAATCTGGATGCCAATGTCCTGAGGGAGAAACTGCAGCTCATTCAGAATAAAGAAGTAGATGAGAAGAAGCACAGGTTATGGAAAGGAAGGGCTAAGGATGAAAAATAAGCTGACGCATAATCTGACACACAATCTCGGACTTAAAATTCTGGCACTGGTATTTTCCATTGGTCTGTGGTTTGTAGTAAATAATATTACAGACCCTGTTATTCGTAAATCATTTACGAGTGTACCTGTTGAAATTACCAATGCAGATAAGATTACCAATGAAGGTAAGGTATATGAAATACAGGATGAAACAGATTCAGTGACTGTTACGGTAAGAGGTAAGAGTTCTATCGTCAGCAGCCTGAACAAGGAGGATATCAAGGCTGTTGCTGATATGTCAGACCTCAGCTTTATGAATACGGTTACGATCAAGCTGTCCTGTACCAGAAGCAATTACAATTCCCAGCTGGAGCTGTCCAGCAGCGTGGAGAATCTGAAGCTGACGATTGAAGATATGAAGAGAACACAGTTCGTAATCAATACGAATATATCCGGCGAACCGGCTGATGGCTATGTGGTAGGAACTGTAACGCCGAGCCAGAACGTAGTGAGAGTATCAGGACCGGAGTCTATTATTAACCAGATTGACCATGTAGATGCAACTGTGGATATCAGAGATACGTACACATCAGATATTACCACCAGTGTAGAACTGAAATTCCATGATGAGAATCATAATGAGATCAAGAGTAGTTCAATTAAAACAAATATTTCTGCGATTAATGTCGTAGTAACCATACTGGCAACCAAAGAGGTGCCTTTAAAATTTGCAGTTACCGGTGAACCCGCAAGCGGTTATCTGACAACCGGAAGTGTGGTCAGTGTGCCTGAGACAATTACGATTGCAGGACGTAAGAGTGTACTGGATAGCGTATCTGAAATTCTGATAGCAGACAGCTCTCTGAGCGTAGAGGATGCGACAGAAGATATTACGAAGATTATTTCTGCCAAGAAATATCTGCCTTACGGCACACAGTTTGCAGACAGTACATTTAATGGTAATGTGAGCGTAACAGTTGGAGTAGAGCCGGAAGCTTCCAAAGAACTGGAAGTACCGGTCAAGAATTTTGCCATTGGCAATGCCCCGGAAGGCTTTGATGTAGAAATCAAGGAATTCCAGGATGAATCGGTGAAGACATACACAGTGGCGGTAACAGGTATTGCAGATGATGTGAACAGTCTCAATGCAAAAGACGTTATCGGTGTAGTAGATATGAATCAGATGCTTGATAAGCTTGCAATGACAGAATGGCAGGAAGGTTCTTACACAGGAGAAATTACCTTTAACTTCCCGGATGATGTGAAGACACAGCAGAGCTACAGTCTGACGCTGACCGTCACACAGAAGAGTGAAGAGGAATAAAAATAGAGTATTTGGAGGAATAGTAGTAATTATGGCTAGATTATTTGGAACAGATGGTGTGCGTGGTGTCGCAAATGATGAATTGACACCGATGCTTGCAATGCAGCTTGGCCAGGCAGGTGCTTATGTACTTTCTAAAGAAAAGGCACATAAGCCTACGATTATGGTAGGCTGTGATACAAGAATTTCAGGAGATATGCTGGCAAATGCCCTGATGGCAGGTGCGTGCTCCGTAGGTGCAAATGTAGTATATGTAGGTGTCATTCCTACTCCTGCAATTGCGTATCTGACTAAGAAATATCGCGTAGATGCAGGAGTTGTGATCTCTGCTTCCCATAACCCGGTAGAATTCAATGGTATCAAGTTCTTTGACGGAAACGGATTCAAGCTTCCCGATGCACTGGAAGATGAAATTGAAGCACTGATCCGCAGTGGAATGAAGGATGTACAGTTCCCGACAGGACCAAGCGTAGGTAAGATCAAGTATCGTACAGATGCAAGAGAAGAATATATCAATCATGCAGTAAATGCCGTTGCAGTGGATCTGACAGGAATGAAGATTGTTGTTGACTGTGCAGAAGGTGCTTCACATTATACCTCTGTAGAGACACTAAAGGAGCTTGGTGCAGAGGTCGTAGCAATTCACAATAATCCAGATGGTACGAATATCAATGCCAACTGTGGCTCTACACATATGGAAGAATTACAGGCAAGAGTAGTATATGAAAAAGCCAATGTAGGATTGGCTTTTGATGGTGATGCTGACAGACTTCTTGCGGTAGATGAGAAGGGTAAGAGAGTCGATGGCGATGAGATTATGGCGATTGTCGGCAATCATATGAAAGAACAGGGCAAGTTGAAGGATAATACGATTGTTGCTACTGTTATGAGTAACCTTGGCTTTTTCCTGATGGGCAAGGAGCTGGGAATCCATATTGAGCAGACTAAGGTTGGTGACAGATATGTATTAGAGCGTATGCTGGAGATTGGTGCTAACCTTGGTGGTGAGCAGTCAGGTCATATCATTTTCCTGGATGAAAATACAACAGGAGACGGACTTTTGAGTGCATTGCATCTGTTACAGGTTATGGTAGATACAGGTAAGCCGCTTTCTGAGCTTTCTAAGATTATGACAGTTCTTCCGCAGGCACTGGTAGGTGCCAAGGTTCCTAATCATAAGAAAGACAGCTATATGGAGTACACAGAGATTGCAGAAGCAATTGCACGTGTCAGTGCCAAGTTTGAAGGAGAGGGACGTGTCCTGATCAGACCATCAGGTACAGAGCCACTTGTAAGAGTCATGATAGAAGGTAAAGATCAGGAAATGATCGAGAAGGAAGCCAAAGCTCTTGCAGAGCTGATTCAGAACGTGATGCTGTAATGACATTGATGGCAGTATAGATAACAAAAGTTACGATAGTAGGTATGGAGGAATAGATATGGTAAGCCAGAAGGTTAAGATTAAGAATCCTACAGGTCTTCACCTTAGACCAGCCGGAATTCTGTGCAAGGAAGCGATGCAGTTCCAGTCACTGATCACATTTACATTTCGTGAGAGTACTGCAAATGCCAAGAGTGTACTCAGCGTATTGGGAGCCTGCGTAAAAAGCGGTGATGAAATAGAGTTTCATTGTGATGGACCAGATGAAAAGGAAGCACTGGAAACCATGGTAAAGGCAGTAGAAGACGGACTTGGAGAATAGATAGCAATACAGCATGAAAACAGTCGGAGAAATGATTCGGCTGTTTTCTGTGGTTAATGTATAGAGACAGAAAGGGATTATTAAGATATGAAGAAGATTATTGTAACTGGCTGTAACGGTCAGTTAGGACGGGCAATCAACCAGGTGTATGCAGACAGCAGAGAGTATGAATGTGTGAATACAGATGTGGCACAGCTGGATATTACAAATATTGAAGCTGTTATGAAGCTGGCAGAAGAGGTAAAGCCTTATGCAATCATCAACTGCGCGGCACATACTAATGTAAATGCCTGCGAAACAGATGTGGACAATGCTTATAAGATCAATGCCATTGGACCAAGAAACCTGAGTATAGCTGCTACCAGATATAATGCGAAGCTGGTACATATTTCAACGGATTATGTATTCAGCGGAGATTCCAAAGAGCCATATCTTGAATTTGACCAGACAGGTCCTAAGGGAATGTATGGCAAGACCAAGCTGGCAGGAGAGAACTTTGTAAAGGAGTTTGCAAAGGATCATTTTATCATCCGTACAGCCTGGTTATATGGAGATGGTAAGAATTTTGTAAAGACAATGCTCAATCTGTCACAGAATCACGATACCGTCAGAGTAGTAGGGGATCAGATCGGTTCTCCAACAAGTGCAACAGAGCTTGCAAAAGCTATTGCTTATCTGCTTCCTACAGATAATTATGGACTTTTCCATGGAACCTGTGAAGGCTATACAAGCTGGGCTGAATTTACCAAAGAAATCTTCAGACTTGCAGGTAAGAAGACAAATGTTGAGACAATTACAACAGAAGAATATCTGGCAGATGCTACAGGAATCGTTGCACCACGTCCGGCATATTCTATTCTGGAGAATTATATGCTGAAGCTGACAACGAATCATATGTTTGCCCAGTGGGAAGATGCGATTGCAGAATATATGAAAAATCTGAACTGATGATAAAAAATGCTTCAGAGTACTTATTTTTCTACTCTGAAGCAATAGTTGTTAATGATACAGGTTCGTAACGGCAAAGGCGATTACAATGCCAAGGATAGCGCCCATCAGAACCTGTAATGGTGTATGGCCAACGAGCTCTTTGAGTTTCTCATCGGTGGATAATTCCTGATCCATATCCTGAAAAAGTGCGATCATCTCATTCAGGACTTTAGCCTGAATACCAGTCTCACGGCGGACACCAAGGGCATCATACATGACGATGATTGCCAGAATTGCACAGATTGCAAACTGGAAGCTGTCGAGACCATACTGAATGCCGGCTGCAGTGGATAATGCACATACAGTAGCTGAGTGAGAACTTGGCATACCACCACTTCCTACCAGACGTTCGGGAACAAAGCTTTTATTGAAATACATGTGAATTCCTGTTTTTAATAATTGAGCAACTAACCATCCAAGGACGGCAGCAATCAGAAGCTGATTGTGAAATAATAGAGTGAATTGGTTCATAGGATGAAGCGTCCTTTCTATATGTATTAATGTAACGATTTCATTATAACGGAGGGCGCAGAAAAGTACAACCGAATATTTATATTGCAACATAATGTTAAGACGTGTATACTATAAAAAGCGTAATATGCTCTGAATACGTGATTTTATGGGCAGAAATGAATAAATATGGTAATACATCAACCCAAATAAAGAGAGGTATATTTTATGAATAATAAGATAGCATTGATTACAGGTATCACAGGACAGGATGGTTCCTATCTTGCAGAGTTCCTGCTGGAGAAGGGATATGAAGTACATGGTCTGATCAGAAGACACAGTATTTCCAACACAGCAAGAATCGATCATTTAATTGCATCTGATTACTATAAGACAAAATTTTTCCTGCATTTTGCAGATACAACAGATTCTTCCAACTTAATGAGAATTATCGGAGAGATCAGACCTACAGAAGTATACAATCTGGCAGCACAGTCCCATGTAGGCGTGTCTTTTGAAGTACCTGAATATACAGCAGAAGCAACAGGTGTCAGCACCTTGAAGCTCTTAGAGGCAATCCGTGTAAACGGCGGTAATTGCAGATATTATCAGGCTTCTACTTCTGAATTATTCGGTGGTATTCCTGAAACTGCACCTCAGAGCGAAGCAACACCTTTTTATCCAAAGAGCCCTTATGGTGTAGCTAAGCTGTACTCTTACTGGATTACAGTAAATTATAGAGAATCCTACAACATGTTTGCATGTAATGGTATTTTGTTCAATCATGAATCTCCAAGACGTGGTGAGAACTTCGTAACAAGAAAGATTACTCTTGCAATTGCCAACATCATTGCAGGCAAGCAGGAGAAGCTGTCTCTTGGTAATATGAATGCAAAGAGAGACTGGGGATTTGCCGGAGACTATGTAGAAGGTATGTGGCTGATGTTACAGCAGGACAAGCCCGGAGATTATGTACTGGCAACCAATGAAACACATACAGTACGTGAATTTGTAGAAGCAGCATTTGAAGAACTGGGTGTAGAGATTCGCTGGGAAGGCGAAGGCGTCAATGAGAAGGGCTATGATGCACAGACAGGAAGACTTCTGGTAGATGTAAATCCCGAATTCTATCGTCCGGCAGAAGTAGAATTCCTCTGGGGCAATGCAGCAAAGGCAGAGAAGGAACTGGGCTGGAAGCGTAAGATAGACTTCAAGAATCTGGTAGCTATGATGATGGACTCTGACCTGAAGGAAATCGCAGGCATGTCCACAGAAGAATACAGAAATCGTTAGAATAATATAAAGAGGTGTTAGTCATGTTAAACAAGGCAGATAAAATCTATGTAGCAGGACACAGAGGATTAGTAGGTTCTGCAATTGTAAGAAATCTGAAAGCAAAGGGCTATACCGATGTGATCGGCAGAACTCATAAAGAGTTGGATCTGACCAATCAGGCAGCTGTAAGAACTTTCTTTGAAACAGAAAGACCGGATGTTGTTGTGCTCGCAGCAGCAAAAGTAGGCGGTATCAATGCCAACAATACAACACCTGCAGAATTTGCCTATGAGAATATGCAGATTCAATGTAATGTTATCAAATGCTGCCATGATTATAAAGTAAAGAAATTATTATTCCTTGGCAGTACATGCATCTATCCTAAGATGGCTCCACAGCCAATTCCTGAAGATGCACTGTTGACGGGTCCTCTTGAAGTGACCAATGAGGCATATGCAATTGCCAAGATTTCAGGGTTGGAAATGTGTAAATTCTATAAGAGACAGTATGGTGATGATTTCATCAGCTGTATGCCTACTAACCTGTATGGACCATATGATAATTATGATTTATCCGGTTCCCATGTTATGCCGGCAATGATCCGTAAGTTCCATGAAGCCAAAGTAAACAATGCACCAAGCGTTGAACTCTGGGGAACAGGTACGCCTCTTCGTGAGTTCCTCTATGTAGATGATATGGCGGATGCCTGCGTATTCCTTCTGGAAAACTACAGCGGAGAGCAGCATGTCAATATCGGTACTGGTAAAGAAGTGACTATTAAGGAACTGGCTGAGACCGTAAAGAGAACAGTAGGCTATACCGGAGAGATTGTATGGAATACAGCAATGCCTGACGGCACTCCAAGAAAACTGACTGATGTAACCAAACTGCACAATCTGGGATGGACACATAAAGTAGAGCTGGAAGAAGGCGTGAAGCTTGCTTATGACTGGTTCAGAGATAACGTATCTGAAGCCAGGATGTAGAATGAAAAGAACTTCTAATCGCTCAGAGCAAAGGCTCTTTCGCGAAGAAGTTCTAAGTTTCATTCAGGAAAAACGCAGGCGTTTTTCGCTGATATTCGAGAAGCCAAGAGCTTAAAGATGATGTGGTTATTAGTGTGAAAAAAGTGGAGAGAAAATGGAAGGTCAGGAAAGAGTAGAAGTATTGGGAGCAACAACTACAAAATTGTTGAGACTGGGGTTTCAGGCTCAGCAGATCGGGTATCGGTATCTGAGGGAGGCTGTATGGGTAGTGTGCAGTGACCCGGAGATGATTACCAGCGTGACCAAGCTTCTATATCCTGAAATAGCCAAACGTTTCTCCACCACGGATAAGCAGGTAGAACGTGCAATCCGCAATTCTATCGAGACTGCCTGGGTGAAAGGCAACCAGGATGCCTGGAAGGCTTTGACCGGACAGTCGATACAGGAAAATGCAACCAGACCGACCAATAGGGAAATGATCAGCCTGTTGGTCGGATCTGTCAGTAAGGAGAGTTAAGAAGTGGGAGCATATACGAAGCTGTTAAGCATTATTGTCCCCTGCTACAATGAAGAGGAAAGTGTTCCTCTGTTTTATCAGGAGGCTATAAAGCAGGAGACTTTTTTCCATGAAAAAGATGTAGAACTGGAACTGATCTTTGTAGATGATGGTTCTAAGGATAAAACAGTTGAAGAAGTGAAAAAATTAAGGGAAAAGGATGAGAGAATCCATCTGGTGTCTTTTTCCAGAAACTTCGGAAAAGAAGCTGCAATCATAGCAGGGCTTGAGAAAGCAAAGGGAGATTTCACTGTATTAATGGATGCGGACCTTCAGGATCCACCTGCTCTTTTGCCGGAAATGTATGGCTATATTGAACAGGGATATGATTCTGTGGCGACCAGACGTGTTGACCGAAAGGGAGAACCGCCAATCAGATCGTTCTTTGCAAGAAGATTCTATGGTCTGATGCGTAAGATATCCAAGACAGAGATTGTAGATGGAGCAAGGGATTATCGTCTGATGACAAGACAGGTAACAGATGCCATCCTGTCCATGAGAGAATACAATCGTTTCTCCAAGGGAATCTTCGGCTGGGTAGGATATAAGACCAAATGGCTGGAATATGAGAATGTGCAGAGAGCTGCCGGTGAGACCAAGTGGAACTTCTGGAAGCTGTTTTTGTATTCGCTGGATGGTATTATGGCTTTTTCTACAATGCCGTTATCTATTGCATCTTTTTTTGGGATTTTATTTTGTATTCTGGCATTTGTCTTTATGATATTTATCTTTGTCAGAGCTTTGATTTATGGAGATCCTGTAGCGGGCTGGCCTTCCATGGTATGTATCATTTCTTTTATCGGAGGCGTTCAGCTGCTATGTCTGGGTATTATGGGACAGTATATGAGTAAGCTCTACATGGAAGTAAAAGACAGACCTAAATATCTGGTGAAGGAAGAATTCTAAAGATATGGAAATAAGAGACTGGAAAGAATATGCAGATACAGTCAGTATCATAGTACCTGTGTATAATGCCGGACGTTTTCTGGCAGAAACAATTGAAATGGTTCAAAAGCAGACCTATGCAGACTGGGAATTGCTTCTGGTAGATGACTGTTCTGGTGATGACAGTATGGAGATTGCAAAGCGATATGCTGCACAGGATGATAGAATCCATCCTATTATACAGGAGAGAAATGTCGGTGCTGCATGTACAAGAAATGCAGGAATCAGACAGGCTAAAGGACGTTTCCTGTGTTTTCTGGATGCGGATGATATCTGGCTGGAAGATAAACTGGCAAAAGAACTGGCATATATGCGTGCACAGGATGCAGGCTTTGTATTTACCGGGTATGAATTTGCAGATGAAAAAGGTGTAGGGCTTGGTAAGATCGTGCATGTTCCGGCAACTATAAAATATGAGCAGGCGCTGAAGAATACAACGATATTTACGTCAACAGTCATGATTGACAGAGACAAGATTGCAGATGAGGATATTTATATGCCTCAGATTGCCAGTGAAGATACTGCAACCTGGTGGCATATTCTAAAAAAATACCATGCAGGATATGGATTGGATGAGAATCTTGTAAAATACAGGAGATCACAGGGGTCTTTATCTTCCAATAAAATGGTGGCAATTCGCAGAATATGGGCATTGTATCGAAAGCAGGAGAGACTTTCGGTAATCAGGAGTGCTTATTGTATGTGCTTCTGGGCCTGCAGGGCCGTATTACGCAGGGTATAGAGTATGAAAAGAACTTCTAATCACTCAGAGCAAAGGCTCTTTCGCGAAGAAGTTCTAAGTTTCATACAGTAACTTTGTGCCTGTGGCCCAAAGTTTGCAAGGGCTCAAAGGCATATAAAAACAGTGCTGATAAAGCGCAGATGGGAGTAGGCGTGAAACACTTTGAATCAGTAAAAAGAATCATTATATTACAACTTGCAGTTATAGGATTGCTGATGCAGACGATTGCTTACGTATATGTATGGCGGACAGTATATAATGATATTATGCAGAAATATATGTGGAGAAATTTTACGGGCAGAGGCTTCTGGCTTCTGGCAGCAGTCTATCTGGTACTTCTGTTGTTCTTTACGGGCACATATGGAGGATTGAAGATCGGGTATCTTAAACCAATGGATGTTTTCTTCTCACAGGTGCTGTCATTGATCTTTACCAATGTGATTTCGTATTTTCAGATTTCTCTGTTGTCATTAAAGTTGGTAACTGCATATCCGCTTATCCTTATGACACTGGTGCAGGTTGGTATATCTGCGGTCTGGGTATTTATCTGTCAGAGCTTTTACAGACAGCTGTTCCCACCAAGAAAGCTGCTTTTGATCAGTGGAAACCGTCCTATAGAAGATATTCTGCACAAGTTTGAAAGCCGCAGGGATAAATATGAAGTGGTCAGATGTGTGCGGGAAGAATTGGGACAAAAGGCATTGGAACAGGAGATTCTGGAGCGATATGACGGCATTGTTCTGTGGGACATCAATACAGGACTGCGCAATAAATTGCTCAAATTCTGCTACAGCAGAAGTATCAGAGTCTATATGATGCCTAAGATTCCTGATATTATGATTCAGGGAGCATCCCAGCTGCATTTGTTTGATACGCCGATTCTCTTCACAAGGGAATATTCCATGACAGTGGAACAGCGCTTTGTAAAAAGGGCAATTGATATTATCTGTTCACTGATACTGATCATCATTACATCACCTATCATGATAATAACAGCTGTTATTATAAAATGCTATGATCATGGTCCGGTGCTGTACAAACAGGTTCGCTGCACCAGAAATATGGAAGAATTCAAAATTGTGAAATTCCGCAGTATGAGAACTGATGCAGAGAAAGACGGTGTGGCAAGACTGGCATCCAAGAATGATGACAGAATTACACCGATAGGTAAATTCATCCGAAAGGTAAGAATTGATGAATTACCACAGTTGTTCAATATATTAAAGGGGGAAATGTCTTTTATCGGGCCAAGACCGGAGAGACCGGAGATTATCAGACAGTACCAGGAGGATATGCCGGAGTTTACCTTCAGAACCAAGGTAAAAGCCGGATTGGCAGGATATGCCCAGGTATATGGCAAGTACAATACGACTCCTTATGATAAATTGAAACTGGATTTATTTTATATAGAAAATTACAGCGTATGGCTTGATATTAAGCTGATGCTTCTTACTCTGAAGATTTTATTCCAGCCTGACAGCACGGAGGGCGTAGAAGAGAATCAGGTAACTGCTATGAAGGAGATTAGGAAAGAGGAGGAAGAGAAGTAATGCAGGATACGCACAGGATACAGGAAACATATCCCCAGGAAGGCATCGACAGTAAGGCTTATCTGCTATGCTTTCTAAGACGTATACCATATATGCTGCTCATAGGACTGACCGGTGCCATAATAGGCAGCGGTCTGTATTTGCTTATAGCGGCAATCAATAACAGGACGACTGTGTATATGCAGGAGACTGAATATTATATTGATTTTGCTCCCGGACGTATAGATGCCAAGGATTATTACAATGCCTTTACCTGGAATGATGTGATGGGAACGGACTTGATCATGGATACAATGATGGATGTTCTTGGTGATACGTATTCCAGAGAATCGGTAAAAGAAATGATAACAGCTGATATTTTATCTGATGTGAGGTATTTGACCATTACTGTACAAGGTGAGGACGAAAAGAAAGTCGAAGCTGTGAGCAGTGCAGTACAGGAAGCACTGACAGCGTTAGGCAGTCGTGAGGATTTGTTTGACTCGATCACCTTGATTGAAGATAATGGCGTAAAGCCTGCTCCCAGACCTTATTTTACATGGAGAGCCGCATTTCTTGGATTCCTCATTGCAGTATGCATAGAGATATTCAGATTCAGCATTTGTTTTGGAATAGAAGATACCTTCTACACCAAGAAACAGATCAGACAAAGACTGAATATCCCCGTACTTGGATTGTGGTATCAGTTAGATAATCACCATGATGGAGAAGAGGAATTGCAGACCTCTTTAGCAGTGCAATCCGTTATGAATCAGGACGTAATTTTTGCAGATATAATAAAGGGGAATTACGCAGAACAGTTCTATGAGCAATATACATCCATTTTCAGCTCCAAAGAGAATGGTTCATTACAGACAATTTCCTACCCAATCATCAAACAGGAAGAGTACGATAAGCTGGAAAATGCTAATGTCATTCTGGTAATACCATTTGGTGTTCCATGTGCAAATCAGGCAGAAGATATCGTATGTGAATTACAGCGAAGAAATTGCCATATCGCAGGAGCAGTCCTGACAAATTGCAATTATAAATGGGTTAAGGCATACTATAATAAATTTAGTACAGTAAGAGGAAAATAGCGAAACACAATTCGTCCCTTTTATACGTTCCTATCCCATATATAGAAATGAGGTTTAATATGACACTGGAAGTACTGGTATCCGCAGTAAATCAGCAGATTCGTGATCTGCCAGAAAGAATGCATCTGGAAAGTGATGCAGTCATAATCAATCAGACAGATCATTTTGCATATGAAGAATATAAGTATCAGGACAATATCATCCGTGGATATAACTTTGCAGAAAAAGGTGTAGGCTTGTCCAGAAACAACGCTCTGCTGCGTGCAAAAGGCGATATTGTTCTGTTTTCAGATGAAGATATCATATATGATGCCGGCTATGCAGATAAAGTCCTCAAAGAATTTGAGAAGCACCCGGAAGCAGACATGGTACTGTTCAATATCCGGGTAGGAGAATCCAGAGCAACCTATTATACAGAGAAGTTTCATAGAGTGCATATCTGGAATGCCGGCAGATATCCAACGTACTCCTTTGCTGTACGTAGAGAGAGACTTCAGGCTGCAAACATTACCTTTTCCCTGCTATTTGGTGGTGGCGCCAAATACAGCAATGGAGAAGACAGCCTGTTTCTAAAGGATTGCCTCTCTTATGGATTCAAGGTCTATGCAACACCGGTGGAACTGGGCGCAGAGACAGAGCGGGAATCTACATGGTTCCACGGATACCATGAGAAATTCTTTATAGACAGAGGCGTGTTATATCATTTCCTGTATGGAAAGCTTGCAGGGCTGATGTCTGTCAGATTTCTGATGGCACATGGTAAGGTTATGTGTCAGGAGATACCAGGGAAAAAGGCATTACAGCTTATGAAAGCAGGTATCAGATCAGTCCGGGGATTGTGACAGTATAAATTTTAGGATGACAGAAAGGTCTCATGATAATGACACAGGGTGTAATACTATCTATGTTATTTTATCTGCTGATTGCAGTGACAACGATATATATGGCGTATAAAGTACAGTGCAGCAGACAGTCAGGGAATGTCATTCTGACCAGAACCTATTACTGGGGAATCTTCATGATTTTGTTCCTGTGTTCTGCATTTCGTTTCAATGTAGGCAATGATTACAGTCAATACACACAGACCGCACACGAAGCCAGTGTTGGAGGCTATGTAGTGACAGAAGAGGGCTTTAACTGGTTGGTGAGACTGGTATATGGAGTATGCGGCGGCGAGTATTATGAAGTGGTATTTGCTTTGTTTGCTCTATTTACTCTTGTACTTTTTCTAAAAGTAATGTATGAACAGAGTGAAGACTTCGCCTTTGCTTTTTTTCTGTTCATGACATTGGGACTGTATTTTCAGACCTTTAATACAGTGCGCTATTACCTTGTATTGGCTATGGCACTATATTCTATCCGCTTTTGTCTTCAGCGTGACTGGATTAAATTTATCTGTTGGATATTACTTGCCTCTTTATTCCATAAATCAGTACTGATTGTAATTCCTATATACTGGATTGCAGCCTTTATATGGAAAAAATGGTTTATAATAACATGCGTTATTACAAGCGCAGTCTGCTTTGCAGCGAAAAAATATGTATTAAAGCTGGCACTGATACTGTATCCTTCTTATGAGAATACGGTATTCCTGGAAGGCGGGACCAGTGTTGTTACGATATTGCGCTGTCTTTTGGTTCTGGGATTGTATCTGTGGTATATCAGATACAATAAAAAGAACGATATACACAATGGGAAAGAACAGGAAATCAGGATGTATGCGCAGCTCAATTTCCTGGCACTAATATGCTGTGTATTTTTCTCTTTTCTTCCGGTCGTTACCAGAATCGTATACTATTTCAGTGTCAATCAGATTCTGATGCTGCCCATGGTCACAGCAGGAATCGCAGATGAGACAGCCCGTAAAAAGGTGAAATATCTGATCATTGCCTTCTGTGCATTGTATTTTTTGGTATTTCTTATGATGGCAGGACAGCCGGGAGTGAGGCTTCTGCCATATAGAAGCTGGCTGTTTGAGTCAGAACGGTTCTTATATAAGTAGAAAGGTCGCATGGTAAATGGAGTATTCAATAAGTTACAGTATCATAGTAGTATGCCTGAATGCAGGGAAAAGATTGATGGAAACGATAGAGAGCATCCGCTCACAGACGTATGGCAAATACGAGATTATCATAAAAGATGGGATGTCTACGGATGGTTCTTTGGATTCATTGATACAGGAGGCAGACAGAGGAGACAGCAGGATCCGTATTCATTCTCAGGCAGATAAGGGAATCTATGATGCCATGAACCAGGCGGTAGGATATGCGAAAGGAGATTATCTGTTCTTCCTGAATGCAGGGGACAGCTTCTATGATAAAGAGGTATTATATAAAATAACGGAAGTTATTGAAAGAGATAAACCGGATATCGTATATGGTGATCTGTATCATAAGGCATTGCATTCTGTGGTACAGTCAGCACCGGCAATCAATGATTTTACCTGTTACAGGAATGTGCCATGTCATCAGACCTGTTTCTATCGTAAGGAGCTTTTTGCAGAGAGAGGATACAACCCTGTTTATAATGTGCGTGCTGATTATGAACATTTCCTGTGGTGTTATTATAAAAGAAGAGCAACCGCTCTGTATGCACCCATCATTGTAGCAGCTTATGAAGGCGGCGGTTATTCCGAGACAACCGAGAACAGAAAACGCTCAGCAGCACAGCATAGAGAGATTACAAGATTCTATATGGGAAGAGCAAAAGCAGGAAAGTATCGTATGCTCATGATACTCAGCCTGGCGCCTCTTCGTACGAAAATGGCAGAGAGTGAGAAATTCTCCGGTTTCTATAACCGGGTGAAGAGTGGGATATATAAAGTAACTGGAAAGGGAAGGTGAGATGCAGAATGAAGGTTCTATGGTTATGCAACATTATGATACCGTTTATTGCCAGAAGCCTGGGACAGAAGCTGGTAGTCAAGGAAGGGTGGCTTTCAGGGCTTTCTGATAAATTGATTGAAAATCGGGACACAAATAAAATAGCACTTGCTATTTGCTTCCCTACATCCGATGACTTTCATATGGCACAGAATGATCAGTCTTTATTTGTAAAAGACACGGTAAGGGGAGTTCCTTATTATATGTTTCGTGAGGACACTGTGCATCCGGAAAATTATGATGCATCTATGGAACAGAGCCTGAAAGCGGTAATAGATGATTTCCAGCCGGATATTGTTCATATCTTTGGAACAGAATTTCCGCATACGCTGGCTATGGTGAAGGCTTTCGGAAACCCGGAGCGTACCCTGATCGGTATTCAGGGGTTATGTTCTGCGATTGCACAGGTATATATGGCGGATCTGCCGTCCAATGTTTGTAAAAAGAAGACATTTCGTGATATTATCAAAAAAGACGGATTGCTGGAGCAACAGGAGAAATTCGTACAAAGAGGAAAGTATGAGAAGGAAGCTATTGCGATGGCAGGTCATATTACCGGAAGAACTGATTTTGACCGGGAATATGCTGAGAAGCTTAATCCCAATGCAAAATATCATTTCATGAATGAGACATTGCGCGAGGAGTTCTACCATGACAGCTGGAATATAGACAGGATAGAGAGATATTCTATTTTTCTGAGCCAGGGCAATTATCCTATCAAGGGCTTGCATCATGTGCTGGATATTCTGCCTGATCTGATAGAGGCACATGAAGAAACTATGCTGTATGTAGCCGGTGATGTGATTACTGCGAACGATACCCTGAAAGATAAGATCAAGATATCAGGGTATGGCAAATATCTGTTGACACAGATTCGTAAGAATAAGCTGCAGGATCACGTTAAGTTCCTTGGTAGACTACAGCCGGACAAAATGTGTGCAAGAGATTTAAAGACGCATGTGTTCGTGTGTCCATCAGCAATAGAGAACTCTCCCAATTCTGTGGGGGAGGCAATGTTGTTGGGAGTGCCTACAGTGGCTGCTAACGTAGGAGGTATTCACAATCTGTTGACGGATAATAAGGATGGATTGTTGTATAAGCCGGATAATCCACAGCAGATGAAGCAGGAGATTCTCAGAATTATGGATGATGATAAGCTGGCTATGTCCTTGTCATCCAATGCAAGAAGCCATGCTGCACATACGCATAATCCTGACTTAAATTATCGCAGATTATTGGAGATTTACCATGAAATTGACCATAGTATCTAATTATATCAATCATCATCAGATTCCTATGGCATCTGAATTATATGCAAAGCTAGGTGAGAACTTTACATTTATTCAGACACAGCCCATGGAAGAGGACCGTGTGAAAATGGGCTGGGGAAGTGAGATATCTTCCTTGCCATATCTGAAACTGTATTATGAGCGGCCACAGGAATGTGCAGAACTCATGATGGACAGTGATATTGTGGTATTCGGTGGCGTAGAGGATGAGAGCTATATCAAACCCCGTCTTCAGACTGGCAAGATCGTAATTCGTGCCAGTGAACGTTTATACCGCGAAGGTCAGTGGAAAGCGATTTCTCCCAGAGGATTGAAGAAAAAGCATGAGGATCATACCCGGTATAAAGATGCTCCGGTCTATCTGTTATGTCATGGAGCGTATGTGGCTTCTGATTTTCAGATCATCAAGGCATATCCCAATAAGAAATTCAAATGGGGATATTTCCCGGAGGTGAAGGAGTACAATCTGGAATCCCTTTTCCTGCGTAAACTGCATCTGGACGAGCAGGGCAATACCTGTGTCAGAATCCTTTGGGCAGGCAGATTCCTAAAGCTGAAGCATCCGGAATACGCAATTAATATCGCACGTTATTTAACGAAGGAAGGCATATCATTCCATCTGGATATGGTAGGTGGAGGAGAGATGGATGAGAAGCTTCGCCGGATGACTAAGAAATATCACCTGGAACAGGAAGTGACTTTTCACGGTTATCAGTCTCCTAAGAATGTAAGGCGGTTCATGGAGGAAGCAGATATCTTCCTCTTTACCAGCAATTATCTGGAAGGTTGGGGGGCTGTACTGAATGAGTCCATGAACAGTGCCTGTGCTGTTGTTGCAGGACATGGAATCGGAGCTGTGCCATTTCTGATACAGGATGGTAAGAATGGACTGGTCTATAAGAACGGAAGATATGAGGAATTTCGTGATGAAGTACTGCGCCTTGCCAAGGATGAGAAACTGAGACAGGAACTGGGCAGACAGGCTTATGAGACGATTATCAGAGAATGGAATCCAAGAGAGGCAGCGAACAGACTTTATACATTCTGTGAAGGCTTATTGGAAGGTCAGGTCATCCCGCAGGAGAGCGGACCACTTAGCATAGCGCCTGTTATTTCACCGAAAAAGGGATATCAGTACACGAAGAGGGAAGTATAAAACATATGTCAAGAATTTATGTGTGTCACACATTTTATCATGTATATGTCTCTATTTTGAAAGAGATGAAGCTGGAGAGAGAGGATACAGCCTATGAGAAGGGAGATATTGCCCTGAGCAGTATTTCTACGGATTTTGGAGATCTGGAAGAGAGATTGCGCAAGACTGGTATTTTCCGTCAGGTTATGGCACTTGATGAGAAAAGGGAAGAATTCTTTCCGCAGCTTGCCAAGTATCGTAAGAATTACAGCAACATTCTCAAACATATGGTAAACCGCATGATCTTTACCAAGGCGCTGGCAAAGTGCGAAGAACCTTATATGACCATTGATTTTGCATCCTATCAGGATATTTATGTCTTTTGCGACAGCGACCCGATAGGGTATTATCTGAATTATAAACACATTCCCTATCATGCAGTGGAGGATGGTCTGGACTGCCTGAAAAATCTGGATGATGCCTATGTTGCCAACCATGGACATTTTAAGCTCAAGGCATGGTTCTCCAGACACAATCTGATTTTTATTATGAATGGATGGGGAAAATACTGTCTGGATATGGAGATCAATGACAGAAGTGTTGTGCCGACAGATTGTCCCCGCTTTGTAGAGGTGCCTCGTAAACCTTTGGAAAAGGCATTGACTTCCAGACAGAAGAAGCTGATGGTGCAGGCTTTTATTCCAGATGCTGATGCGCTGCTGGCTCAGCTGGAACCAAGATTCCCGGGAGAAGAATTCGTCATGTTCCTGACAGAACCGCATCCCGTAGATATAGAAGCCCGTAAAAAGGTATGCCTGGATATTGTGGCAAAATACGGTCAGGGATATCGGGTATTGATAAAACCGCATCCAAGAGATATGATAGATTACACGGCGCTTTGTCCGGATTGCGTAGTTCTGAAAGGACGATTCCCGATTGAAGTCATGAATATGTTCGAGGGCATACGGATCAAGAAAGCAGTATCCATTCTCACGACAGCAATGAACACGATGGATTTTGTTGAGGAGAAGATTAATCTGGGAGCCAGCTTCTGGGATGCTTATGAAGCTCCAGAGAAACATGCCTTCAATAAGAAGGCTGGATTGAAGCTTGCCAATGAAGCGGAAGTGAAAAATTAGGAGTAAGTACAAAAATGGTAAAAATATTAAAAAAGATCAATATTTTAATGGATGGCAGGCAGAAACGCCAGATGGTAGGTCTGTTCTGTATGATGGCAGTATCAGCTTTTCTGGAGACCGGAGCCGTCATGATGGTCATGGCAGTGGTAGAGATGGTCATAGATCCTGATACGCTGGCACAAGGCGAGACTTATCAGAAAGTGTGTGAGATCCTGCACTTGAACGGAACAGTGGAATTCTCGGTTCTTGCAATTCTGCTTTTGATTTTTCTCTATATTGCGAAGAATTCTTTCCAGTTCTTTTTACAGAAGAGCCTGTATCATTTTGTGTATACCAACCAGTTCCATACGGCTGCAAGCCTGATGAAGAATTTTGTAAAAAGAGATTATGAGTATTATCTTAATGCGGAGACTTCAGTTATTCAGAGAAGCATTACAGCGGATGTCAGTAACATGTATGCATTGATTCAGTCGGTATTGCAGATTGCTTCGGAATCTATCGTAGCGCTGTTTCTGGTGGTGGCACTTGCCATGCAGGATCCTGTTATGACAGTTGTCATAGCCGTGTTGCTTGTCGTGACGCTGGTAGTGATCAAGAATATTATCAAACCTATCATGAACCGTACAGGTAAAGAGAATCAGGATTATGGTGCATCCATGTTTGCATGGATTGCAGAAACCATCCAGGGTATCAAGGATATTAAGGTTGCCGGTAAGGAACAGTATTTTATCAATGAATATTGTAAGGTGGGAGAAGGCTATGTAAAAGCCATGGAGCGATTCAGCCTTTTTAATAACACTCCCAAGCTTCTGATAGAGACAGTATGTATTGCAGGACTTTTGGGTTATATTCTGGTGCTGATCGTATCTGGTGCAGATGTGTCTGGAATGATTTCTTTGTTTGCAGCATTTGGTATCGCAGCGATGCGTCTTCTGCCGGCTGCCAGCAGAATCAATAACCAGCTGACCAGTATGGCATTTAATGAGCCATTCTTCTTCAATGTAAGCGACAATCTTGTAGAAGAGACCAGTGAGCAGAATACAGATATCTCCTATGCAGTAGTAGCCAAGGAGAAATTGCCGGTAACAAGAGCAGTGACTTTGGAAAATATTACCTATCATTATCCAAATTCAGATAAATTAATCTTTGACCATGCGAGCGTGACTTTCCCAATTGGGCAGTCTATTGGCGTGGTAGGCGCCAGCGGTGCGGGTAAGACAACAATTATTGATATTGTGCTTGGACTTTTGAACCTGCAGGGCGGCAGAGTGCTGGCAGATGATGTGGATATACAGACACATTACAGAGAATGGCTTGCTAACGTAGGCTACATTCCACAGATGATTTTCCTTCTGGATGCAGATATTCGTAAGAATGTTGCCTTTGGTGTACCGGAAGAGGAGATTGATGATGAGAAGCTTTGGTATGCACTGAGAGAAGCCCAGCTGGATGAATTCATCAAGACCTTGCCGGATGGAGTATACACAGGAATCGGTGAGAGAGGAATCCGCTTATCTGGTGGACAGCGCCAGCGTATTGGTATTGCCCGCGCGCTCTATAATGACCCGGAGGTATTGATTCTTGACGAAGCGACTTCTGCATTAGATAATGATACTGAGGCAGCGATTATGGATTCCATTAACAGACTCCATGGTAAGAAGACATTACTTATTATTGCCCATAGATTACAGACAATCGAAAAATGCGATATCGTGTATCGTGTAGAGAACGGTGCTATTGTAAAGGAACGGTAAAAGTGAGAGGGTATGCTATATGAAATTGAGTATTATAGTACCTGTGTATAACATGGCAGCAGGAAATAAGCTACGGTTTTGTCTGGATTCCCTGGTGAACCAGACAATTGCAGATTATGAGATCATTGCAGTAGATGATGCTTCTACGGATGAATCTTTGGATATTCTGAAGGAATATGAAGCCAGATATCCATGGAAATTCCGTGCAATACAGTCTTACGAGAACAGAAGACAGGGTGGTGCCAGAAATATGGGGCTGGAGGCTGCCAGAGGCACCTGGGTCGGCTTCGTGGATTCTGATGACTGGACAGCCTATGACATGTATGAGAAGCTTGTGCGTAAGGCAGAGGAAACCGGCGCAGATGTGGTCGGATGTGATTATAATATGACGTCTGCACAGAGTATGCAGATTGGTAAGGTAGTCCCTAATAACACCATGGATCAGACAGGGATATTGAACCGGGATAAATACGCATTACTTGTCATGAACCCAGGCAGTATGGTAATCAAAATATATGCCAGAGAAGTAATAGAGGTGAACCATCTGCGTTTCCCGGAAAAGACATTCTATGAAGATAACTGCGCATCTCCTATCTGGATGCTTCATTTTACGCATTTTGAGAAGGTAGAAGAACCGCTGTACTATTATTATCAGCATGAAGAGTCTACAGTGCATGAAATCTCCATGGAGAAATGCGAAGCCAGACTTTTGATGGGCAAGAGAATGATTGAGGAAAGCCGCAAGAGAGGCTTTTACAGACAATACAGACAGGAATTTGAATTTGCTTTCAGTAAATTATACTATATGAATACTTTATTTACGTATATGATAGGTATGAAGCATCCGAGACTGGATTTTCTGAAATTAATTGCAAAAGGCATGCAGGAGGAATTCCCGGATTTCCAGAATAATCCATATTACCAGAAAGCATTTGATGAAGAACAGAAGAAACTGGCGGCGATGCATATGAAATCCCCATTGTGGTTTTTGATCTATTATAAATTGCTATATGGATATCGAAAAATACGTGGAAAGGTATAAGTAGAGAAAGATGCAGTTCACATCCTTTACGTTTGCAGTTTTTTTCCCTGTTGTCGTTCTGATTTTTTATATATTACCCAAAAAGGCAAGGCAAATATGGCTTTTGCTTGCCAGCTACTATTTTTACATGGGATGGAATCCTAAGTATGCACTGCTGATTCTGACGTCTACAGTGATCACATATCTGTGTGGACTGGGGATTGATATGTTTTCTGCTGAAAAGAAGAGAGTACGTAAGGCAGTGCTGCTTGCAGGAATTTTGTCCAATCTGGGGATTTTGGTTTTCTTTAAGTATTTCTATTTTCTGCATGACAGTGTGGCAGCAGTCGTTTCTATATTTGGGATTCATATGAAAGCAAGCAGTCTCGATATTGTACTTCCGGTCGGGATTTCTTTTTATACCTTTCAGGCATTGGGCTATGTCATTGATGTATATAGACAGAATGTCAAGGCAGAGAAGAATTTCATCCGTTATGCACTGTTCGTGTCTTTCTTTCCACAGCTGGTTGCAGGACCCATTGAAAGAAGTGGTCATCTTTTATCACAGATAGAAGAAATCAGCAGGAAGCCTTCCTGGAACTTTGATAAAGTGACCAGGGGTCTTCTTATGATGCTGTGGGGATATTTCATGAAACTGGTGATTGCAGACAGAGCGGCTGCACTGGTAGATACTGTATTCCCAATCTATTATATGTTCGATGGCGTGGCACTGGTATTGACTATGATTATGTTCGGATTTCAGCTTTACTGTGATTTTGCCAGCTATTCAGCAATTGCCATCGGCGCCTCATCTGTCCTTGGAATAGAGTTATGCCCGAACTTTGCAGCGCCGTTCTTTTCATCCAGTGTCAGTGAATTCTGGAGAAGATGGCATATTTCTTTAAGCTCATGGCTTAGGGATTACGTATATATTCCATTGGGAGGAAATCGTTGCTCCAGGGTGCGTAAGTACTTTAATATCATGGTCACTTTCCTGACCAGTGGTATCTGGCATGGAGCCAGCTGGCATTTTGTACTGTGGGGCGCGTTACAGGGAATTTTTATTGTGATCGGAGATATGCTAAGACCTGCTAAGACTAAATTTCATACTGTATTCCATGTGAAGACACAGAGTGTGGGATTTCGTTGTGGACAGGTCTGCATGACCTATCTGTTGTTTTTGGTTTCATTTACTTTCTTCAGAGCGCCAACAATTTCAGATGGTGTCTATTATCTGGAGAGGATTGTGCGGCATTTTGATATATGGGCATTGCTGGATGGTTCTGTATATACGCTTGGGCTGGATGCGAAAGAGATGTTGGTATTTGTGATTGCAGTGTCAATATTATGGATTGTTGACTGGTACTATCAGAAGAAAAAGGCATATTTTGATACGTTGGTAAAGAATCAGTGCCTGGCTGTACAGTATCTGATTGTGCTGACACTTTTTGTGATGATTCTGGTATTCGGTGTATATGGAGAAGGGTACAATGCATCGGAATTTATTTATTTTCAGTTCTGATTTATCGGGTATGTTTGGGAGGAAATAAAGGATGCGGCGCAGAGTAGCAGCTATAGTTCTTTTCCTGTTATTACTGGCAGGAGTAACAGGAGCAGCCGGCAAAATTGTCAGCGCAAAATTTATCAATGATTCTACTACCATGATCAATGGATTTTATGCAGAGGATAAGAACAGTATAGATGTACTGGTCGTTGGAAGCAGTAACGCATTTTGTACTATTGATCCGTTGGTGCTGTATGAGGAAGAGGGGATTGCAGCCTATGATTTCTGCAGCTCTTCACAGCCGATGAATCTGTCGCTTCTGTATGTAAAAGAGGCGTTTAAAAAGCAGACTCCCAAGGTGGTTGCCCTGGAAGTGAACATGATCCCAGCAGAAAACATTACGCATATTTCAGAAAACAGACTTCGTTGGGGATTGACAGATATGCCTCTCACAATAGATAAACTGAAATGTCTGTACCAGTCTCTGGGCAGAGTAGATGCAGAATATATGAGCTACGTCTTTCCTGTATTGCGCTATCATGGCAGATGGAAGGAATTGTCCAAACAGGATTATACTTATATGTTTGCAGATAAGAGCAATTTTACAAAAGGCTATCTGGTGACGCAGGAGACCTCATCAGAGATGGTCAATTTATCGGACTATGATTCTGAAGGGGAGACTTGGATAGAGGATGACGTGGAGAACTGTGTAAAGCAGATTGCAGACCTGTGTGACCAAAAGGGCGCAAAGCTTGTGCTTTTCAAATCACCAAGGCAGGAGTGGTATCAGTATCATACCAGGGCAGTCAGGGAGCTTGCTGATAAATATGGATTGGAATATGTGGATTATAATGAATTAAAAGAAGAAATCGGACTGGATGCGGCAGCGGATTTCCGGGATGGAGAGCATCTGAATGATTATGGTGCTGCTAAAGTGACCAGACATTTTGGAAGCTGGTTAAAGTCCCAATATGAGCTGCCTGACAGAAGAGAAGGGCAGAAAGATAACTCCTGGGATGAGGCGTTGCAGTATAAGGCAAGACTGGATGCGGCTCCCTGTCAGGGGACATCAGATGTACACAACTGCATGGACCGGTTGGCTGGTGATGATTCTTATCTGGCGATTCTGACCTACACAGAGACTCCTGCCCACATATATCAGTGGATTTATAAAGGCGGCAAAATCGTATTTTATAAAGAGTGGACACAGACAGGTGTAGAACATTATGTATATGATAAAGAGGATATCGTGTTTGGTAAATTGGATGGGATATATCAGATTTTAATCGCTCACATGGATTTTTATCAGATGGAAAAACCATGGTCTGTCATTGCTTATGATACGATTACGCATTCTGTGGCAGATACAGCTTCTTTTGATGAATGATGCGGAAGTGGATTTTTTTTGACGGAAGATAGACTTTGTGGTATAGTTAAGTGTAATTATGACTTGATCAAGTCATACTATGGATGAACGTTGGAACAAGTGGAGGACAACACAATGTTATTAGATGATAAAACAATATTAATTACCGGTGGAACAGGCTCTTTTGGTAAATGCTTTACCAAATATGTCCTGACACATTATAACCCTAAGAAGATCATCATTTATTCCCGTGATGAGTTCAAGCAGTGGATGATGCAGAATGAATTTGCAGAATATAAGGATAAGCTTCGTTTCTTTATCGGGGATGTGAGAGACTACGAGAGAATGAAGAGAGCCTTTGAAGGTGTTGATTATGTTATCCATGCGGCAGCATTAAAGCAGGTGCCTGCATGTGAGTACAATCCGAACGAAGCGATTAAGACCAATGTTATCGGTGCACAGAATGTGATTGATGCATCCCTGAATATGGGGGTAAAGAAGGTAGTTGCCCTTTCTACAGATAAGGCTGTCAACCCTGTGAACCTCTATGGCGGTACGAAATTAGTATCAGACAAGCTCTTTATTGCAGCCAATGCATACTGTGGCAACAAGGATCTGAACTTCTCTATCGTAAGATATGGTAATGTAGCAGGCAGCCGTGGTTCTGTTATTCCATTTTTCCACAAGCTGATTACAGATGGTGCGGCAGAACTGCCTATTACAGATTATAGAATGACACGTTTCTGGATCAGCCTGACAGAGGGTGTGAAGCTCGTGATTAAGGCTCTGGAAGAAGCTAAGGGCGGCGAGACCTTTATCAGCAAGATTCCTTCCTTCAAGATTACAGATCTGGCAGAAGCAATGGCGCCTGGAATGAAAACTGTAGAGACAGGTATCCGTCCTGGCGAGAAGCTGCATGAAGTTATGGTAACAGCAGAGGATTCCATGACAACCTATGAATATGATAAGCATTTTATTATTTATCCACAGATGTTCTGGCAGGAATCCAAGAGACCTACACCGAATGGCAAGAAGGTTGAAGACGGATTCTACTACTCATCAGGCAATAATACAGAATGGCTGACAGTAGAGCAGATCAGAGAATTACTGAAGGATATTGACTTAGAGAAATAAAAGAGGTGCGAAGATGGATGCAGATAAGAAAATGGAGCTGCCTGCCATAGCAGGTGGTGAGCCTGTTCGCAAGACAAAATTATTTTACGGACATCAGTATATAGATGAGGCAGATGTGGCTGCTGTAACACAGGTATTGACCAGTGATTATCTTACCTGTGGACCTAAGGTAGATGAACTGGAAGCACGTCTGTGTGCCCTGACAGGGGCAAAATATGCAGTCGTATGCAGCAATGGTACAGCTGCGTTGCATATTGCAGCAATGGCAGCAGGTGTAACAGAGGGGGATGAAGTGATTACAACTCCGATTACCTTTGCAGCATCTGCAAACTGTGCCCTGTATTGTGGCGCAAAGCCTGTTTTTGCAGATATCAATCCAAAGACATACAATATTGATCCTGCCAAAGTAAAAGAGAAGATCACAGATAAGACCAGGGCAGTGGTAGCAGTAGATTTTACAGGACAGGCAGTGGAGCTTGAACCATTACTGGAAATGTGTCATGAAAAAGGCATTATTCTCATTGAAGATGGTGCACATTCTATTGGTACAAAATATAAAGGAAGACCGGTCGGCAGTATTGCAGATTTAACTACATTCAGCTTCCATCCTGTAAAGACTGTAACAGGTGGAGAAGGCGGTGCTGTATTGACTAACAGCAAAGATATGTACGAGAAGCTGTTGTTATACCGTTCCCATGGCATTACCAGAAAGCCGGAGCTTCTTGTACGTGAATCTGATGGTCCATGGTATTACGAGCAGATAGACCTTGGGTATAATTATCGAATTACAGATATCCAGTGTGCCCTGATTATCAGTCAGCTGGATAAGATAGAGAAGTTCGCAGCCAGAAGAAGACAGATCGTAGAACGTTATAATGAAGCATTTTCCCAGATACCGGAGATTGCGGTACAGCAGGAGATACCGGAGTCTGATACAACCAGACATCTTTATATTCTTCGAATCAGACCTGAACTTCTGAACACAGACAGAAAGGGCTTCTTCGAAGCGCTTGCGGCAGAGAATATCTGCTGTAATGTACATTATATTCCTGTATACAGACACCCATATTATGAAAAGCTGGGATATCCTAAGGGATTATGCCCTGAGGCAGAGAAGCTGTATGACGAAATTATCAGTCTTCCATTATATTATTCCCTGACAGATGAGGATGTGGAAAATGTTATTAAGGCAGTATCCAAAATTGCTGCATATTACAGAAAGAATTAGTGAGAAAAGCTCGGGGAACACCGGGCTTTTTCCTGCTTAAATAGAGATTATAACCAGAGAGTATGAATTACGGAAATCGAGGTAAAGAATGAAGAGCGTAGCAATCATTACAGCCAGAGGCGGCAGTAAACGGATCCCACATAAAAATATAAAGCCTTTCCTTGGAAAACCTATTCTGGAATACAGCATTGAAGCTGCACTTGGGGCAGACTGCTTTCAGGAAGTCATGGTATCTACAGATGATGAAGAGATTGCAAGGATAGCCAGGCATGCAGGGGCACAGGTGCCCTTTATGAGAAGCGAGAATACGGCAAATGATTATGCAACAACAGCAGACGTTATCTTGGAAGTACTGGAATCCTATGAGAGAATCGGGCAGAAGTTCGACCAGGTCTGCTGTATCTATCCGACAGCGCCCTTTGTAACAGCGAATGCACTAAAGACTGCCATGATGCTGCTGGAACAGGAAAAATCGGATTGCGTTATTCCAGTGGTGAAATTCTCCTTCCCACCACAGAGATGTGTTGTCATCAATCAGGGGAGACTGACACCTAAGTGGCCTGAGAATATGAAAGTCAGATCTCAGGATCTGGAGCCTTTCTATCATGACTGTGGACAGTTCTATTGCCTGGATGTCAGAAAATTCCAGGAACAGAAGGTTATCTGGATGAAGGATGTTGTGCCATTTATACAGGATGAAAGCACCGTGCAGGATATTGATACACTGGAGGACTGGAAAATTGCCGAAATGAAGTATCAGATCATGCATCAGAAATAAAGGAGATAGAAGATGGAACAGGTCGTAATCAATGGAAGAAAAGTCGGAGATGGTAATCCGGCGTATATTATCGCAGAAATGTCAGCCAATCACGCAGGAAGCCTGGAAAGAGCCAAAGAAATGATTCATGTGGCAAAAGAGGTAGGCGCAGACTGTGTAAAGATACAGACATATACTGCGGATACAATGACAATAGACTGCCATAACCAGTATTTTGATATTACAGAGGGAACCTGGAAAGGAATCAATTTATATGAACTGTATCAGCAGGCATATACACCCTGGGAGTGGCATCAGGAGCTTAGGGATGAAGCTGCCAAGGTGGGGATTGATTTCCTGTCTACGCCTTTTGACAAGACAAGTGTAGACTTCCTCGAAGAACTGGGAATGCCTTTCTATAAGATTGCATCCTTTGAATTAGTAGATATTCCATTGTTGGAGTATATTGCATCCAAAGGAAAACCAATCATTATGTCAACCGGGATGGGAAGTCTGGAAGAGATTACGGAAGCTGTAGAAGCAATCTATGGGCAGGGCAATAAACAGCTCGTACTGATGAAGTGTTCCAGCGCATATCCGGCTAAAGTAGAAGAAATGAACCTGAGTACTATTGTAGATCTGAAGAAGCACTTCCAGCTTCCGGTAGGACTTTCTGATCATTCCATGGGATATTTCAGTGCTGCGACTGCTGTGGCGATGGGCGCTAATGTGATAGAGAAGCATTTCTGTATCAGCAGGGCCATCAAGAATCCGGATTCCACATTCTCCATGGAGCCTGAAGAGTTCCGTGAAATGGTCTTACAGGTGCGTGAAGTAGAGAAGGCAAAAGGCATTGTGAGCTATGGTGTTTCCAAACAGGAAGAAACCAATGCATGCTTTAGACGTTCTCTTTTCGTAGTGAAGGATGTGAAAGCCGGAGAGGCTTTTACAGAAGAGAATGTAAGAAGCATCCGCCCTGCATATGGATTAAAACCCAAGTATTATAAAGAAATATTGGGAAGAAAAGCCAACAAAGCCATCCAGGCAGGCACACCACTGGCATGGGAGGATATAGAGTGAGACTGAGTTTACGGGAAGTAACAGCAAAAGACATGGATCTGCTCTATGAGTGGGCCAATGATCCGACCGTGAGACAGAATGCTTTTCATACAGAGCCCATTCCATATGAGGATCATAAAATGTGGTTTGCCAAAAATCTGGCTGACAGAGAGGTATTAATGTACATTCTGTGCTCTATATCCGCCGGTGAGAAGGAAGAACCACTGGGACAGATACGCCTATCCATAGAAGAGGACAAGGCGCTGATTGACTATAGTGTGGATGCTTCCAGGCGTGGTCAGGGACTGGGGGCAAAAATGATTCTCATGGCAGAAGAAAAGCTCAGAGAGAGCAGAAGAGATGTAACACATTGCATCGCCCAGGTCAAATATGAGAATCCGGCATCTGCAAAGGTATTTGAAAAATGCGGGTATGACGGGCAGGATATGGAACAGTATATTGAGTTTTCTAAGCGTATAGAGGGATAGAGATGAAAATAATTATTGCAACAATTAAATCCTGGAATATTGAGAGGGCTTATGCCATGCAGAAGCAATATGAAGGAATCCATGAGATTAGAGTAATTACGAAGAAAGAGGATTTAACACCGGCGGCTGTATCAGAATTCCAACCGGATTATATCTTCCTGCCACACTGGTCTTATCTGCTCTCAGGGGAGATAACAAATAACTGGAATTGTGTCGTATTTCATATGACTGATTTGCCTTATGGTCGTGGAGGAAGCCCATTACAGAATCTGATCGTAAGAGGACATAAGGATACTAAGATTTCTGCAATACAGGTAACACCACGGTTAGATGATGGACCGGTTTATATGAAAGAAGCGTTATCACTTGAGGGTTCAGCGCAGGAGATATTTGAACGGTGTTCAGAGATTATTTTCACCAAAATGATACCTGTTTTTCTGAAGCAGGAGCTGATTCCTGTTCCACAGGAGGGAGAACCGGTGGTATTTAAACGCAGAAAACCGGAGGAGGGCAGAATTACAGAGGATATGCCGCTGGATAAGATATATGATTATATCAGAATGCTGGACGCAGAAGGGTATCCGAGAGCATATATGGACTTTGGACCATACAGACTGGAGTTTGAACAGGCACAGCTAAGCTCTGATCTCAATGAGCTTGAAGCAAAGGTAAAGATTCATATTCGGGAAGAATGAAAGGTAAGAGAACAGGCATGAAGAGAATATTAGTAGTAGCAGCCCATCCGGATGATGAGATTCTGGGAGTGGGAGCAACTGTTGCAAAACATGCAGCGCAGGGAGACGAGGTATATGCACTGATTCTTGGGGAGGGACAGACCTCAAGGGGAGAGCATAGAGAGGATATCAGTGCAGACGTTGTAAAGGAGCTGCATCAGAATACACTGGAAAGTGCAGAGAAAGTAGGTTATAAAGAGGTCTATTTTGCAGATTTCCCTGACAACCGTTTTGATCAGGTAGATTTACTGGACGTTGTAAAGGCAGTAGAGCATAAGATAAAAGAAATCCAGCCGGAGATCATATATACGCATTACAGCGGAGATTTGAACATCGATCATCAGTATACCGCAAGGGCGGTGTTGACAGCCACCAGACCGATAGGGGATTACCCTGTAAAGGAAATCTACGCCTTTGAGACATTATCTTCTACAGAATGGAACTTTGATTACAGTGCACAGCCTGCATTCTGTCCGAATGTGTATGTGGATATTACGCAGTTCTATGCCAATAAGGAAGCAGCAATGAAATGCTATGTGTCTGAGCTGTGCGAGTATCCTCATCCAAGGTCTCTGGAGGGAATGGATGTGCTGTCAAGGACACGAGGAATAGCCGCAGGAATGAACAGAGCAGAGGCATTTATGCTGATTCGGAGCATGAGGTAATCAAAGGAACGAATTATACATTTACAGGTATAAAGTGGGTGAAGGGTTATGTATATTATACGGGCGGATGGGAATACGGCGATTGGAATGGGGCATGTCATGAGGTGTCTGTCCATAGCGGATGCCATGAAGGATAGGAATATAGAACCGTTATTTATGACGGCTGATAATGACTGTGCAGCCATGATCGAGGACAGAGGCTTTGAAGCCTGTGTATTAGGGACTGATTACCGTGACATGGAATCAGAGCTTCCTCTGATCAGAGAATTCCTGAGGCAGAGGACGAAGGACGTTGATGCTTCTTCTGTCATTCTGGTAGACAGCTATCAGGCGACTTCAGGATATTATGAAGAACTACGTACAATGGCGAAGGTGGCATGTCTTGAGGATATGGGGCAGTCCTATCCGGTAGATCTGCTGATCAATTATAATATTTATGGACCGAAGCTTGTATATGATAATAAAATAACACATGCTACACTATTAGGAACCGGATATCAGCCTCTGCGCAGGGAGTTTCAGCAGGATATTCAATATGATATAAATGATAAAATAACAGATGTAATGATAACAACTGGAGGAAGTGATCCTTATTTTGCTGCCAGAGCTTTTACAGATACTTTCCTGTCTGAAAAAGAATTGGAGAAGTCACAGATCAGATATCATATCATTAGTGGTCCTTTTAATATGCATGCGGAAGAGCTGCATAAGCTATATGATGAGAATCCCTGGGTGGAGATTCATGAGCATGTGACCTGTATGAAAGAAATCATGAAGCAGTGTGATGTGGTATTATCTGCAACAGGAAGCACCATTTATGAAGTCAGTGCCCTGGGAGTACCGCTGATTGCCTTTTATTTTGCAGAGAATCAGAGGCAGGGAGCAGATATGTTATCTGAAATTACACATGTTATTAATTGCGGGAATTATGCAGATGACGCTGAACAGACAGTAGGAAATGCGGTAAAGGCACTGTTAAAATGTGTGAAGGATAAAGAGTACCGTGAAACATTATATCATGAGGAGAGAAGCCTCGTAGATGGGCAGGGAGCAGCCAGAATTGCACAGGCATTGATAGAATTGACAAAATAATGCAAAATGGAGGGGCATGGTCATTATTATGAAGAAAGACAGACAAATGAATTATGAATTATTACGCATTATTGCCATGCTGATGATCGTATGTCTCCATTACCTGAGTAAGGGCGGAGCATTGGGAGATCCCAAACAGGAACTTACAACAAATGGATATCTTGCCTGGCTGATAGAAGCCTTCTGTCTTGTGGCTGTGAATGTGTATGTACTGATCAGCGGTTACTTTGGCGTAGATTCCCAGAATTTTACAATACGCAAGCCTCTTAAAATATGGAGGCAGGTGTGGTTCTATTCTGTTGGAATTGGATTGATCATGCTTATAGCAGGAGCAGCATCCTGGAATCTGTATCAGGGAATGACTTATGTGTTCCCGGTTGTTACTGAGCATTACTGGTTTGCAACGGCATATTTACTGTTGTGTCTGCTGATGCCTTTTCTGAACGCAGGTGCAGAGAAGCTGGATCAGAAGACCTTTCAGTGGATTCTGATAGGCATGTTGCTTGTATTCAGTGTGGCTAAGACAGTATTGCCTATGCAGCTGCCGTGGGATCATAAGGGATATGATGCATTCTGGTTCGTATTCCTGTATCTGACAGGAGCATATCTGAAGAAATATAAGATCTCAGGTGGCGCTAAATGGCTTTTCGTCTATATTACAGGCGTATTTGCCATATATCTGAGCTTTCTGATGCTTCAGGTGGTCTATCTGAAGCTGGGTAAGCTGGGGGATTTTATTTCTTATAGTTATTCTTATAATTATCTCTTCACCTATGTGGCATCCATTGGTCTTTTTCTGGCTTTTGCCAATGTGGGGAAGAACTGGAAAGAAAAGACACAGAAGATGATTTCTACGCTTGCAGGAGCTACATTTGGAGTCTATCTGATACATGAACATGTAGAGCTGAGAGGCTTGTGGAAGACGTTGTTTCACTGTGAAGACTATGCGCGTGACTCCACGGGAATATTCCTGTTACATATGCTTGGAACTGTATGTGTCGTATATGTAGTCTGTACCATAATTGAACTGTTGCGGCAGAAAATAACAGAATTGTTGACAAATGCCATTAAAAGAAACGAGTAGAAAGGCATGGATATGAACATGAAACAGAATAAGATATATGGATTCTTACAGAAGTGGATACCTGTCCTGATTCTGTTATTGTATCCATTGCGAAAAGTCAATACAGGTATTGATCTGATGGATGGTGGCTATTCACTGGGAAATTATCGCTTTTTTACAACGATGAATCAGGTGTGGAAGCTGGCAACTTATCTGGCGAATGTGCTTGGAGTCGCATTGACCAGATTGCCTTTTGGAGATACGTGGATTGGTATGAACGTGTATACAGCACTTCTTACAGGTATTACTGCCGCAGGTACTTATTGCGCATTAAGAAAAAGGCTGCAGCATCCAGTTCTTATATGGCTTGGCGAAATGCTGGCATTATCCATTTGCTGGGCACCGTCTACGAATCTGTACCAGTATTTGGGATATTACCTGATGACAGTAGCTGTGTTGGTTCTGTATCATGCCTTAATTAATAAAAATAACGCATGTTATATTATAGCAGGGATTATCCTTGGACTGGCTGTGGGAGTGAGAATGCCCAACGTTACCTATGCGGCATTGATTCTTCCGGTGTGGTATTACGCATGGCTTACAAAGGACAGGGACTGGTTTGCCCATACACTTTACTGTATTGGAGGATATGTACTGGGGCTGATTATTCCTCTGGGTGCGATTGTGTTCAGATATGGAGCGCAGGCTTATCCGGAGATGATAGCGTCCTTATTTGGCATGACAGATACGGCTACGGACTATAAGCCTACGTCGATGATTATGGCTATGTTTGGAGATTATATACAGTATAGTGTATGGCTGATTCTGTTCCTGCTTTATCTTTTGGCTGGTTTGGTGCTGTTTAGAATAGCCAGTGGCAGATTTGTAAAGGTGAAAAAGGTATTATACCTGTTAGGGCTGGCAGTGATTCTTCGCTTCTTCTATGGGCGTGGAATGTTTGGTTTTGACTATACAGGATATTTCTCCATGTATAAATGGGTGACGGTATATCTGTTGATTGTGATTATACTATGCATATATTGTCTTGTTGATTCTAAAATATCACAGCAGCAGAAATTGTGGTCAGCCTTTATGCTGGTTATCATATTCATTACTCCGCTTGGCAGTAATAATGGATTATATCCGATTATCAGTAATTTATTTATCATGGCACCGGTGTCTTTTGTATTTCTCTATGAGATATTTAAGAATGTTCGTGAAGAATATGTCTTTGTGTGCAAAAGCATGGTGATATTTATCATTGGGTGTACCTTTGTACAATGCTTTCTGTTTGGTGTATTTTTTCATTTCCATGATGCATTGCCAAAGGGCGAACAGTATGTAAAGACAGAGATTCCTGGAAGTATATCCACGAAGAATATGTATACCACTGTGGATAAAAAGGAAGAATTAGAGGCGCTTGGTGGATATCTTACCCAGAATCGTTTAACAGAGAAAAAGGTATTGCTTTATGGGGAGATTCCAGCAATTTCCTATATTTTTGATATGGAACCTGCGGTCTATACCACATGGGCAGACTTACGTTCTAATACGTTGGAACGATTACAGGCAGATCTGGATGCAATTACGACAGACTATCCTGTGGTCATTGTGACAGATGCAATTGGACAGGAATTGTCAGGCAATACTTCTTATGTGGATGAGAAGCTGGATGCAATTGCACAATTCTTAAGTAGAGGAAATTATCAGTGTGGCTATGCGCAGAAGGGCTATTATGTATATACATCACAGTAATCAGAAAACTTTGGGGATTGCACGGATTTGCAAGGGAATTTGCTGCTTCGCTATGCAAATCCGGCGTGGGAAATGCTTTAATCAGTGTTTCCATTGCAAAATACGTAAAAAGCGTGTAAGATAGGTACAACAGTTTGCAGGTTATGGAAAGGCATGGTAACTATTATGATTAATTTTAACGTACCGCCCTATACAGGGAAAGAAATAGAATATATAAAACAGGCAGTAGAGAATCAGAAAATCTGTGGAGACGGTCCTTTTACGAAGAAGTGTAATGAATGGATCGAGAAAAAAACAGGAACGACGAAATGTCTTCTGACTCCCTCCTGTACACAGGCAACAGAGCTGGCAGCATTGCTTGCAGATATAAAAGAAGGCGATGAAATCATTATGCCGTCTTTTACTTTCGTATCTACGGCAGATGCTTTCGTACTTCGTGGAGCCAAGCCCATATTCGTAGATATCAGACCAGATACCATGAATATAGATGAGACCAAAATTGAAGAAGCGATTACAGAACGTACCAAAGCTATTGTACCTGTTCATTATGCAGGTGTAGCCTGTGAAATGGACACGATTATGGATATTGCAGCCAGACATCATCTTATGGTTATAGAGGATGCAGCACAGGGCATTATGGCTTCCTATAAAGGACAGGCTCTTGGGGCAATTGGTGATTTTGGTTGTTACTCTTTCCATGAGACGAAGAATGTAAGCATGGGAGAGGGCGGTGCGCTCCTCATCAAGGATGCCAAATATATCGAGGATGCAGAGATCATCCGTGAAAAGGGCACCAACCGTTCCAAATATTTCAGAGGTCAGATTGATAAGTACACCTGGGTGAACTATGGTTCTTCCTATCTTCCAAGTGATATGAATGCCGCCTATCTGTGGGCACAATTAGAGCTTGCACAGGAGATCACAGATGTCAGACTGGCACGCTGGAATCAGTACAATGAATTGCTGCAGCCCTTAAAGGAGCGTGGCATACTGGAGCTTCCTACCATTCCTGAGGGCTGTGTGCACAATGCGCATATGTATTATGTGAAGACAAAAGACATTGAGGAACGCTCACGGCTGATCGATTTCCTGAAAGAGAATGGAATCTGGGCAGTCTTCCATTATATTCCTCTTCATACTGCACCGGCAGGACTGAAATTTGGCGAATTCAGGGGTGAAGACGTTTATACAACCAAAGAAAGTGAAAGGCTGCTTCGTCTGCCTATGTTCTATAAGCTGACAGAAACAGAAGTTGATTATATCGTAAGCAAAGTGAAGGAGTTCTATCACGTATCATGAGGAACCAGAGCAGAGTTTTAAACGGCAGGCTCTGGAAGATTCTGGTATTTATGGGACTCATGATTGCCTGCCTGGCAATTCGTTTTGATTTTTATTATGATTTGAATGATGATACTGCAATCAGAGATATTCTCTCAGGCAGATACACGGGAGAACCCAGTGGATATTGCATACAGATGCTGTATCCGCTGGGATGGCTGATTGCAGCCGCTTACAGAGCCATTCGCAAGATTTCTTGGTATGGCTTGTTTTTGTGCGCATGTCAATTTGGTGTATTGGCATTGATTGCATGGAGACTGCTTTCAGTTACGAAAAAGGTATGGTTACAGGTAATCCTGCTCATACTGGAAGGCGTACTGGCATTTGGACTGATGGGAAGAGAACTGGTTATTTTACAATATAGTGTGACCAGTGGCTTGTGCATGGCTGGGGCAGTATTCTGGTATCTGACAACTCCAAGAGACCAGAAACCGGCGCCGTATTTAAGGGGGAATCTGGCAGCAGTCGTGCTGGTATTGATTGCGTTTATGATCAGAACAGAAGTATGTATGATGCTTCTGCCTTTGCTGGCGTTAGCAGGTCTGAGCCAGTGGTCGAAGGAAACAAAGCCTTTTGCAGGGACAAATGTAAGAAAATATCTTATGGTAGCTGGCAGTGCTTTTCTGGGAATATTGATTTTATATTCCATAGACAGCTTCGCATACCGGTCAACTGAATGGAAGAGCTTCCGGGCTTTCTTTGATGCCAGAACGAATTTATATGATTTCTATGGAATACCGGACTATGACCAGAATGAAGAATTTTATCAGTCCATAGGACTGTCCAGGGAATCCTACACATTGCTGCAGAACTATAATTTCGCGCTGGATGATTCTATTGACGAAAGTCTGTTAGAAAGAATCGTACAGTATCAGCAGGAAAATGCAGGAAATGGAGGTACGTTGTACCAAATTGACGGATTTGTCTGCAAGAACAGTCCAAAAGAAGCATTGTGGTTATACAAACAGCACCTTCTGACATTGGAAAATGGAATAAAGACCGGCATTATACTGGCAGCATATCTGCTGTATTTCCTGCTGGCTTCCGGTAGGAGAAAGAGCGGCTGCTGCTGGAGAGTATTGTCACTGTTTGTCATACGCAGTGCGTTATGGATGTATCTGTATATGGTAAATCGTGTGCTTACCAGAGTGACAGTGCCATTGTTAATCATGGAGTTTGCACTGCTGGCGGGCTGGATCATACAGGAGATTCAGACATTGGATACATCTTCTCGATTCAATATCATGAAGGTATCTGGAGTTATCACATTGCTGGGGCTGTGTGGACTTATGGGAACTGTGATTAATATGGAGAATACAGGGAAAGAATACGATATGAGACTGGAGGCAGATGCCAGATGGAATACTTTGACAGAATATTGTAGTCATAATCCGAAACAGTATTATTCCATTGATGTGTATTCTTCTACTTCTTATCAGGGAACACCTTATGCAGATAAAATATTTGCTGCATCTGATAATCAGTATACAAATTATGATATCTGTGGCGGCTGGATCGCCAAGAGTCCGCTAACGAGGGCAAAACAGGAAAGAGCAGGATTTAAGGGACTTGAGGAAGCATTATTGACAGGACAGGTATTGTTTGTTGCAAAACCGGATTCAGATGTAAGCTGGCTGAGTGCATATTATCAGAACCGGGGTAAGACAGTAGAACCCAAAGTGACAGATGAAGTGAAGACCGCGGACGGAGAAACAATATATTTGATATACCAACTACAGTAGCAGATAAAGACAATTTTGGAGGAAAATATGGAACAGGTAAGACAAGACCTCAGATTAGAGGGATCACAGATATATTTACGACCAATAACGGTGGAAGATACGGATATTGTACTGAAATGGAGAAATGATCCGCAGGTTGTGAAGAATTTTATCTACCGTAAGCCCATAAGCCGTGAGGAACACCTGAACTGGATTCATAATAAAGTGGAAAAGGGGTTGGTAATACAGTTCATTGTGTGTGATAAAGAGAATGATAAGCCGCTGGGGTGCGTATATTTGCAGAATTTCGATACAGTCTGTAACAAGGCTGAATGGGGCATTTTCTTTGGCAATGAGGGAGCAAAAGGCAAGGGAATCGGAACACAGGCTGGCAAGCTTCTTATGCATTATGCTTTTCATGAGTTAAAACTCCATAAAGTCATGGGAAGAGTACTGGCGTACAATCAGGCAAGTATACGTGTCCATGAGAAGATGGGGGGGATACATGAAGCATATTTAAAAGATGAACTTTATCTGGATGGCGAGTATGTGGATGAGATTTTCTTTGGGTTTACCAAAGAAAGTACAGATGCCGTATATGGGGAAGAAGATATAGCACATACAAAGGTCAGCTTTGTGATTCCCTGTTACCACAGTGCTCGTACTATCGAAGGCGTAGTAGATGAAATCAGAGAGACTATGGAACAAATCCCTAAGTATGTATATGATATTGTACTGGTAAATGACTGTTCACCGGACAATACATTTGAAGTAATCCAGCAGTTATGCAGCAGGTATGACAATATAACAGGTATTGATTTCGCAAAGAATTTTGGACAGCATGCAGCACTTATGGCTGGGCTTCGGAATGCAGATGGTGATATTGTAGTATGCCTGGATGACGATGGACAGACTCCGGCAAACGAAGTTGGAAAGCTTCTTGCAGGACTGGAACAGGGACATGATGTTGTATATGCAAGCTATGGGGATAAAAAACATAGTGCATTTCGCAATTTCGGCACATGGATGAATGATATCATGACCAGAGTTATGCTTGGAAAACCCAGGGAATTGCATGTAACAAGTTACTTTGCAGCAAAGAGATATATCGTGGACAGTATGTTACAGTATGAAAACAGTTATCCTTATGTAATTGGTCTGGTATTACGGGCTACAAAGAATATCATCAATGTACCGGTAAAGCACAGAAGCCGCGAAGTGGGAAGTTCAGGTTATACGATGAAGAAGCTGTTTGGGCTTTGGCTTAATGGATTTACAGCTTTTTCTATCATTCCTTTGAGAGTTGCTACTATGGCAGGAGCTGTTTGTGCAGGGATAGGTTTTTTATATGGCATTTACACTGTAATCAAGAAGTTTGTGAATCCGGCAGTACCCATGGGCTTTAGCTCAACGATGTCCGCTATCGTGTTTATTGGAGGTATGCTGATGCTGATGCTTGGACTTGTAGGAGAATATATAGGAAGAATTTACATTAGTATTAACCGTTCTCCACAGTATGTCATCAGGAAACGGGCAGGTAGTGTGAAAAAACAACATACCGTATACTAACGTTGTATTCATATTTTGATTGTGATATACTACGAAAAGCACTATGGCAGAGAGGAGCAATAGATTGAAGCAGCTGACCCACACATGGAATCCTAACTATATAAGAAGAAATACGGTTATTCAGATAGTTATCGTATCCCTTGCTTTTTTCATGCTGATCAGAGTCTGGCCATGCAATCTGGTAAAGACACATCATGTGTCAAAACAGAAGGCAGTTACGAACTACAAGGAATTATCCGGTGATCCTTTCACCAATTCAGATAAGAAGCTGCAGACAGTCACATTTACCGGAAATCATATTGAGCAGATAAAGATATATCTATCCTGTTCTTCCTATCAGGAGGGAGACAGGGTTTTATTCCGACTGTATAATGAAGAGTTCTCCTGCATATATGAACAGGACTATGCATGCAGCAGGATAGCCAGAGAACATATGCTTGTGGCTACACCGGATATGGATGTGGATTTGGAGCATTTATATTATTATGAGGTAATTGTACCGGAAGAAGTATCGGCAGTTCTTGAGATTGCATATGCTGATAACAGTCTGTTGTCTCAGGATGAGAATGGAATCTTATATATTGATGGTATTATAAATGAAAGCAGCTCTCTGATTGCGGATTTCAGATATAGTAATAATCTGTCTGCTGTTGGGATGATTTTATGTGACCTGCTGATTATTTTATGGGCAGTATTGTGCTATGTGGGAATATTCTATATTCTGGACCGATTGGATGAATATATGCCGGAGGTTATCCGTTATGGCAGATGGATTGCTACCGGCTTTGGTGGTATGTTTGCGATTGTTGTATTTATTCTGGCAGTAATCCGTAATATATTCGGCGGTGAGGCAGCAGATCGTATTGTTTATACCATAGGAATATTGGTCGGACTTGGCTGGTATATGTGTGCAATATGGATACCAAGAGATCCAAGGAAGCCATCCAGACTTGCTCCTGATGCACAGATATCCCTGATTTGGCGCAATTATATTCAGGTGGTATGTTTTGGATTTCTTTTCTATGCATTGTGTATGTATGTCAATGCAGACAGAGAGTATTATCATGATACGAATACAAGGTGGATGTTGATATTTCTGGGAATCGCTTTTTTAATGATTCGCTCAGAAAAGGAGCTACTTCATATCCCTGCGTATATATGGACAGGAGTTTCTGTAATAGGAGCAGGAATCTATTGTTTTAATTTTACTGATTCTCAGGAACAGTATCTTGCCAGGCTGACAGCTGCTGTTGTAGTCGTATGGGGTAATGTGATAATCAATGCGCTGATGCAGTATAAGAAGCAGATGTGGAAGAACATTCATAAGCCCTTTGCACTGCTCTGGCTTGTGTTTGCAGTATTTATGGTCATAAACCGATATGGAAAAACATGGCCCTTTACAGCAACGTTGCCATTTGCTGTACTATTGTTGTATAATCTGAGTACAGCACAGAAGAGCAGATTGTTGAAGAATTTTACGAATGGACTGATATTAAGCTTTGGGCTGGTGGTATTGTTCAGCCTGCACCACAGACCATACCATTACTGGATGCGCTATAGGTACAATATGATATTCCATACAGTAGCAAGTACGGGAATGTATCTATCAACAGTATTTGCAGCGGTGATTGCAAAGCTTTTCTGCAAGTGGAGATATGATCAGTTTAGCTGGAAAAAATCAGTGAACGAACTGTTTATTCTGGGTGCGGTGAGTGCTTTTACATTATTCACCATGTCCAGAACAGCAATGCTAACGGTGGCTGTTACATTTGTTTGTGTTATGATACTGAGACAATGGGTATACAGGTTTTACATTCAAAGATTTGCAATGGAAATAGGGGTGTTATGCATAACTGTACTGCTGTCATTTCCGTTTGCATATTCGGTACTTAGAATGGTGCCGGCTGTTGTAAATGATCCCATTCGATATGATCTGGAACCACAGGATAGTTCATTTATGATTTATGAGGGTGATTCAGTTGATTCAGACAAATATATGAATGTTAAGCGTTTCTTTGATGTATTTCTGAATCGGTTTGATAATGGAGAAGCAAGAAATATACAGATACAGCCATCTGAAAATGCATTGCTTGCATATATAGGAATGGATAAGCTCCCGGTTGCAGTAAATGATTCTGAGGATAAATATGTTTTAGAGAGTACAGCGGATATATCCAATGGAAGATTTGAGATTTTCTTGGCGTATCTGGAACGACTGAATTTAGCAGGACATGATAAAATGACAGCAGAGGGAACAGATTATGGACATGCCCATAATTCCTATATTCAGGTAGCATATGATTTTGGAATTATTACGGGGGTTGTATTTTTAGTACTTTGCGCTTATACTTTGATACAGTCAGTATTATTATTTAGGAAGCACGGCAACAAATATGGTATATTTATTGTTCCATTTGCAGTGATTGTAAACTTTGGATTTATGAGTGTTACGGAATGGGCATTTCATCCATGCATTCCAGCAGGTTTTTGCTTCCTTTTCGTACAGATGCTGCTTATGCAGGAGGGGAAAACGAATAAGGGTTAACTTGGAGATGAAACTATGAAAATATGGAATCGTTTCAATAGTCAGATAGTGCACAGAAGAATTGTGCTGATTATATTTGACATTATGACGGTATGCGTTTCAAGCATTATACCGTTATGGCTTCGTTTTATTGACGAAGAGACAATCCCCGATATTTATATAGGATCGGCATGGGATTTCTTATTGATCAATATACTGATGACATTGATCATATTTTATTTATTTAAACTATATCAAAGCTTATGGGCGTTTGCGGGACCAACGGAGGCACAGAACATTGTGGCTGCGTGCTTTTTGTGTGCTGTATTAGATTACTGTGGCATGAAACTTTTGAAATTCCCTATTCCACGTAGTTATTTCTTTATGTATGCATTGGTATTGACTGCCATCACAACATTTGGAAGATTTTCTTATCGTTTTATACGAAGTATCAAACATAAAGCCCAAAATAAGAAGAATGCATCCAAGGTCATGGTCATTGGCGCCGGAGAAGCCGGCAATACAGTGATCAAGGAGCTGGTAAACAGTACGTACTGTACCATGTCCGTGAAATGTATTATTGATGATAACTCTAATAAGTGGGGACAGTTCATACAGGGTATCAAAATCGTAGGAGGCAGAGACAAAATCATAGAAAGTGCGGCTTTCTACGGCATTGATGAGATTATCATTGCAATCCCATCAGCTAATCGTGCTACCATGCGTGAACTGGTCGAAATATGCAAGGAGACTAACTGCAAGCTGCGTACCCTGCCGGGAATCTATCAGCTGGTAAATGGAGAGGTGAATGTCAGCAAGCTCCGTGATGTAGATGTGGAAGATCTGCTGGGCAGAGACCCGATCAAGGTAGATATGGAATCTATCTATAATTATGTTAAAGGTAAAGTCATTCTGGTAACAGGTGGTGGCGGATCTATTGGTAGTGAACTGTGCAGACAGATTGCAGGACATGACCCGAAACAGCTGATCATTGTAGATATCTATGAAAATAATGCTTACGACATTCAGCAGGAATTAAAGTATAAGTACCCTGAGCTTGATCTTGTAGTGCTGATTGCTTCAGTTCGTAATACAAACCGCATGAATTATATCATGGAGAAATATCATCCTGATATCATTTACCATGCGGCTGCGCATAAGCATGTACCGCTTATGGAGGACAGCCCTAATGAAGCGATCAAGAATAATGTATTTGGTACGTGGAAGACAGCACAGGCAGCAGTACAATATGGTGTTAAGAAGTTTGTTATGATCTCCACAGATAAGGCAGTGAATCCGACCAATATTATGGGAGCCTCCAAGAGAATCTGTGAAATGATCATTCAGACCTACAATCGACATTATGATACGGAATTTGTAGCAGTACGTTTTGGTAATGTACTGGGAAGTAATGGCAGTGTGATTCCTTTATTTAAAAGACAGATTGCAGCAGGTGGACCTGTTACTGTGACTCATCCTGATATTATCAGATACTTTATGACAATTCCTGAGGCTGTATCTCTTGTATTGCAGGCCGGTGTCTATGCCAGGGGAGGAGAAATCTTTGTGCTGGACATGGGTGAACCTGTAAAGATACTGGATCTTGCCAAGAATCTGATCCGCCTTTCCGGCTATAAGGTAGATGAGGATATTAAGATAGAGTTTACAGGATTAAGACCTGGAGAAAAACTTTATGAAGAGCTGTTAATGAATGAGGAAGGTCTGAAAGATACAGAGAATAAGCTCATTCATATTGGAAAACCGATAGAATTTGATGAGGTGAAATTCTATGCACAGCTGTATAATCTGGAGAAGGCTGTAGATATGGAATGTGAAGACGTAAGACCTATGATTCAGAAAATTGTGCCTACGTATGTTCCAAAGAAAATATGTTGAGGGCTAAAATGAAAAGAGCTTATGCGGGGATAATCAGGGAAAAGTGGTATAGTATTATTGGATTCCTGATGGTAAGTGTCGCAGGAACCGTTGCATTGATTCTTCAGGAAGATATAGTTACGAACTATCATGATCAATTGGATGGGGAAGTACTTGCATATATTTTACATGCAAAGTATTTATTACAGAATGTTGAGAATTATCCTGAATTGATGAATGGAATATCAGGCAACGGTCTTTTTCCACCGGCGCCATTGGTAACTGTTTTATATAAGGTATGTAAGCCACATATTGCATATATTTTAAATGCAGTTTTTTGTATGATTTGTGGATATACAGGTATGTATTTATGCATAAAGCAATTTACCGGAAGCCAGGCTATTGCTGCATTAACGAGTGTTTTATTTGCATATTTGCCTCTTTTTTCAGTGTATGGATTGTGCCAGTATGGTTTACCGTTTCTTTTTTATGCTTTATATTTATTGTATAACAGGAAAAATACTATATTAGCGTTAGGCATGGTTGCATTGTATGGAGCAATGTCTTCACTTGTATTAGTCGGCTATGCAGTTATTGGGATAGGCATTTTATTTTGTGCTTTTCTGTTTTACAGGAAAAAATGGAAGGAACATATATGGTTAGTATATGGTATTCTTTTGCTCACAGGTGTTTATTTGATTTTTAATAGTAGTCTTGTCCTTCAGGTATTAGGATTTGGAAATGCATATCCGAGTCATAAGGAAGTAATAGTCCGTTACGGACAAAATTTTTGGAATTCCTTTAAAACGATTTTTGCTTGTGGAACAGTACATACAGCTGCTCATCAGTTTTTGATAGTCATTTATGCAACAATATTATGCATAATAAGCTTTTTCATCAGAAAAAAAGTGCCTTTGCAGATAAAAATGGAGATAAATGTAGTATATTTACTATATGGATTAAATTTATTTTTTGCATTATTTTATGCATGTTATCAGTCTTCTGCGGTTGCAGAATTAAGAAATCAGGTTGGTGGAATCTTTAAAGAGTTTCAGGCAGATAGATTGTATTGGCTGTCGATTCCGTTGTGGTATTTTATATTTGGCATCAGTATCGACTTAAGCTTTAAAGCTGTCAAGTGGCTAAAAGATAACCACAGAGGTGTATGCGCAGGCGGTGTATTTATTATACTATCTTTTTTTACTATTGGATGTTCAGCAGTAGTTTATTATTATAGTGATTTTCACAGGAATGTACATAGATTACGTTATGGAGAAGGTTATGAGCAAGTTACATGGGGAGATTTCTATGCTTCTGATGTGTTTGAACAGATAGATGAATATATAGTAGAAGATAAAAAAGAGTACAGAACGTTGTCATTTGGAATTTATCCTGCGGCAGCATTATATAATGGATTTTATTGTCTTGATGGCTATTCCAATAATTATTCTTTAGATTATATGAAACATTTTCGCAAGATTATTGCACCTGAATTAATGAAAAATGAAGCATTGAGATTATATTTTGACCAATGGGGATGTAGATGCTACTTATTGTCAGCTGAGCTTGGAAGCAACCGTTTTTTATATCCTAAAGGTAATAATATAGAGTTGGAGAATCTGGAATATGATTTTGAACAAGCTAAAAGAATGGGAGCAAGGTATCTTTTCTCAGCTATAAAGTTGCCCAATGTAAAGGGAATAAAGCTTATGAGAGGAAAACCATTCCAGACAGATACAAGCTATTACGGAATATATTTGTACAAGATTGTTTAGGCTATTACTAAGAAGAAGGAAGGAGCTGGAATCATGTATCAGAAACAGTTTGATAAATTTGAACAGAAGGTATGGCTCAGTTCACCTACTATGCATGGAGAAGAGCTGGAATATATAAAGGAAGCCTTCGATACGAACTGGATGTCCACAGTCGGCAAGAACATAGATGAAATCGAAAGAATCGTATGTGAGAAGGTGGGCTGTAAGTATGCAGTGGCATTATCAGCCGGAACGGCTGCACTTCATATGGCGGTGAAGCTTGCTGGTGTTAAGCCGGGACAGCAGGTCTTCTGCAGCGATATGACCTTTGATGCTACGGTGAACCCTGTTGTATACGAAGGTGGAGTTCCCATATTTATTGATACCGAGTATGATACATGGAATATGGATCCGCAGGCTCTGGAGAAAGCATTTCAGATATACCCTGATGTGAAGGTAGTGGTGATTGCACACCTGTATGGAACACCGGGTAAAATAGATGAAATCAGAGAGATCTGTGACAGACATGGAGCTATGATCATCGAGGACGCAGCAGAGTCCTTTGGTGCAACCTATAAAGGACAGCAGACAGGTACATTTGGAGATTTCAATGCAATCTCCTTTAATGGAAATAAGATCATTACAGGTTCAGCAGGTGGCATGTTCCTTACAAACAGTAAGGAAGACTGTGAAAAGGTCAAGAAATGGTCTACACAGGCAAGGGAAAATGCTCCGTGGTATCAGCATGAGGAGCTGGGATACAATTACCGGATGAGTAATGTAATCGCCGGAGTCATAAGAGGTCAGCTGCCACATCTGGAAGAGCATATCGCACAGAAGAAGGCAATTTATGAAAGATACCAGCAGGGCTTAAAAGATTTACCTGTTACTATGAACCCTTATAATGCTGAGGATTCAGAACCCAATTTCTGGTTATCCTGTCTGATTATCAATCCGGATGCTATGTGTAAGCAGGTAAGAGGAGAATGTGAAGCCTTATATCAGCCGGAACCTGGTAAGAGCTGCCCGACAGAAATCCTGGATGCAATCGCATCTATCAACGCAGAGGGCAGACCTATCTGGAAGCCGATGCATATGCAGCCGATTTATAGAATGAATGGATTTGTCACAAGAGAAGGTAATGGCAGAGCTAAGACCAATGCGTATATTAAGGGTGGTTCTGTAGGAAAAGATGGAAGACCATTAGATGTAGGTATGGATATTTTCCAGAGAGGCTTATGTCTTCCAAGTGATAATAAAATGACAGAGGAACAGCAGGATAGAATCATTCAAGTGATCAAGGCTTGTTTTGAATAAAGATATCAATAAAGAAGAATAGGAAGGATTACAGAATGTACCGCAAAGTTATAAAAAGATTATTGGACATTATTATTTCATTGGCAGCGCTTATTATTCTGAGTCCTGTTCTTTTGATCGTGGCGATTCTAGTCAGATGTAAGCTGGGAAGCCCTGTCATTTTCCATCAGGAAAGACCGGGATATCACGAGAAGATATTTAAACTGTGTAAATTTCGCTCTATGACAGATGAGAGAGATGCAGAGGGCAATTTGCTGCCAGATGCAATACGACTTACAAAATTTGGTAAAATATTGAGAGCAACGAGTTTGGATGAACTTCCTGAATTATGGAATATTTTAAAAGGCGATATGAGCCTGATTGGACCAAGACCTTTACTGGTAAGCTATTTACCTTATTATACAGAAGAAGAACAGCTTAGACATACGGTACGTCCAGGGCTTACAGGGCTGGCTCAGGTCAGTGGTAGAAATCTGCTTGACTGGGATAAAAGAATCGCAAAGGATGTAGAATATGTGAAGAATCTGTCCTTTGCAATGGATGTGAAGATTTTCTTCCTGACGATAAAGAAAGTATTTGTTCATGAAGATATTGCAGTTGATACAAATCAGGCGGAGGGAAATTTTGCTGAAATCAGAAAAGCCCGTCTGGAAGCCGAAAGGGGTAAAGCATGAATCTATTGATATTAAGCTGTGGTACAAGAGACAAAGTAGTGCAGTATTTTAAGAAAGCATTTGCTGGTGAAGGAAGAATTATATGTACAGATGCCAGTCCTTATGCTCCGGCATTGTATGAAGGAGATGCACATTATATTGTACCCAGAATTACAGAACCGGGATATATGGACATCATACTGGATATCTGCCGTAAGGAGAAGATAACAGGAGTTCTATCACTGATTGATCCGGAACTTTCATTGATTGCACTGCATAAGAATGAATTTGAAGCCCTTGGAACTACGGTAATTGGCTCTTCCTACGAATTATGTGAGAGAACCTTGAACAAGTGGGCTCTTTATCAATGGATGTGTGAGCATGGATATGCCTGTGTCCGGTCTTATATTGATTTGGAAGCATTTTATCAGGCATTGGAAGCGGGAGAAGTGCAGTACCCTGTATTCGTGAAACCGATGAAGGGTAGTGCCAGCCTGCATATTGCTAAGGCAGAGGACAAAGAAACAGTAGAACTGTTATATCGTCATGGCGAACAGATGATGATCCAGGAATTCATGGACGGACAGGAAATAGGAGTTGACTGTTACATTGATATGATCAGTGGAGAAGTAGTTTCTATTTTTACGAAGAAGAAGCTGGTCATGAGAGCGGGAGAGACAGATAAAGCTGTGTCTTTTGCAGATGATAGATTATTTGAACTCATAGAGAGATTCGTGAAAGAAAGCGGATTCAGAGGTCAGATAGATATTGATGTGTTTGAAAAAGACGGTGTCTACTATATATCAGAAGTAAATCCTAGATTTGGAGGAGGATACCCTCATGCATATGCCTGCGGTGCTGACCATATGACACTGATTCGTAACAATCTGGCAGGAATTACAAACGAGAGGCATATTGGCGAATATCAGACAGGAAAGGTCATGATGAAATATAATGAAATCATGATAATAGATGAAATGTAGGAGTAACCACATGAAAAGGATATTAATACTTGCCAATTCAGCAAGCGGGTTGTATGATTTTAGAAACGAGCTGTTGCTGCGTTTGCTCAAGGAAGGATATGAGGTACATATCAGTCTGCCTGATGAGGATAAAGTCCCGGAGCTTGTCACAGAAGGCTGTAAAGTATATCATACGCCGTTAGACAGAAGAGGGATGAATCCTGTCAGAGATATGAAACTGATGCGGGCATATGATCGACTGCTTGCACAGATTAAGCCCGATGTAGTACTGACCTATACCATAAAACCTAATATATATGGAAATTTGTGTTGCCGACGCCGACATATTCCTTATCTGGTAAATATTACAGGATTGGGTTCAGTATTTGAAAATGGCGGTATGGTACAGAAATTAGTAGTATTTCTGTATAAAATGGCATTAAAATCAGCATCCTGTATCTTTTTCCAGAATGAAACGAATCGGGAAATCTTTGAAAAATATGGAATCAGAGGCAAAAAATCAAGACTTGTATCAGGTTCCGGTGTGAATCTGGAAAGACATCGTGCAGAAGAATATCCTGCACAGACACAACCAGTCAGATTCCTATATGTTGGCAGACTTATGAAGGAAAAAGGCATAGAGGAATTATTGTACGCTGCCAGAGCAATGAAACAGGAATATCCTGATGTAATATTTGAGCTGGTTGGTTATTATGAAGATGATTACAAATCTATCATAGAACAGTATGAAAAAGAAGGAATTGTTACCTTGACCGGATATCAGAAGATTATGCATCCTTATTATCAAAAGGCATGGGCTGTTCTGATGCCGAGCTATCATGAAGGAATGTCCAATGTGGTATTAGAGGCAAGCGCAACGGCAAGACCTGTGCTGGCTTCAGATATTCCAGGGTGCCGTGAAGGATACGACGAAGGCATAACAGGATATGGATATCCGGCAAGAGACAAAGAGGCACTGCTTGGAACCCTTCGTAAATTCATGGCTCTTTCTTATGAAGAGAAGAAACAGATGGGACTCAATGCCAGAGCCAAAATGGAGCGTGAATTCGACCGTCAACAGGTCGTCAATGCATATATAGAAGAAATCACGTCTTTATGTACCTACTGATTATCAGAGTTTACATTTTATAAAATGGAGGAAAAGAAAATGAGTTTATATGAGGATATTGTAAACGGAAAAGAAAAATTATCATTAGTTGGACTGGGCTACGTAGGAATGCCTATTGCAGTTGCTTTTGCAAGAAAGATAAAAGTCGTAGGTTTTGACTTAAATGCTGCTAAAATTGACTTATACAAGTCAGGTGTAGACCCTACAAATGAAGTTGGAGATGATGTAATCAAGAATACAACTGTAGAATTTACAGCAGATCCGACCAAGTTAAGAGAAGCCAAGTTCCATATCGTTGCAGTACCTACTCCTGTCAATGATGACCACACACCGGATCTGACACCGGTAGAGGGTGCAAGCCGTATTCTTGGACAGAATCTGACCAAGGGTTCCATTGTTGTATTTGAATCTACAGTATATCCAGGTGTAACAGAAGATATCTGTGTACCTATTCTTGAGAAAGAATCCGGATTAAAATGTGGTGTAGACTTTAAGATTGGATATTCACCGGAACGTATCAATCCTGGTGACAAGGTTCACAGATTAGAGACCATTACCAAGATTGTATCCGGTATGGATGAAGAGACTTTAAATGAAGTAGCACATATCTATGAACTCGTTGTAGAAGCTGGCGTATACCGTGCAGAGAGTATTAAAGTAGCAGAGGCTGCCAAGGTTATCGAGAACAGCCAGAGAGATATTAACATTGCATTCATGAACGAATTATCCATTATCTTTAATAAGATGGGGATTGATACCAAGTCTGTATTATCAGCAGCAGGAACCAAGTGGAATTTCCTCAAGTTCCAGCCGGGTCTGGTAGGTGGTCACTGTATCGGTGTTGATCCTTACTACTTAACCTATAAGGCAGAACAGTTAGGATATCATTCCCAGATCATTCTGTCAGGTCGTCGTATCAATGATGATATGGGTAAATATGTAGCAGAGAACCTGGTAAAGAACCTGATCAAGGCAGATATTCCTGTAAAGAGTGCCAAGGTAGCAATTCTTGGATTTACCTTTAAGGAGAACTGCCCGGATACCAGAAATACCAAGGTTATTGATATCTATAAGGAATTACAGGAATATGGCATTACTCCAATGGTAGTAGACCCGGCGGCTGATGCAGCAGAAGCCAATAGACTCTATGGCATTACATTCAATACGATGGAAGATATCAAGGAGATGGATGCTGTTATCGTAGCTGTATCTCATAAGCAGTTCCTGACACTGGACAAAGAGAAAATCAGCTCCCTTTACAGCAAGGCACATGCTAAGAAGGTATTGGTAGACATTAAGGGAATCTTTGATAGAAAAGAATATAGTACAGAGGACTATATTTACTGGAGACTGTAATTGTACATGAAAAGAAAATGGCAGAAGCTGCTTTTATTTATATTTTTATTGATAATATTTATGAGCAGCTTCCTGCTCTTTGGAAGCAGAACCTATACAGATACCGGTAGTTATGAAGTAATGTCACCAATCAGAGAACCATTCTATGGTGCGTTCTTAAATATTTACAGAAATTTATTTGGGGAACATATCTACACTGCAGTTGCTTTGACACAGAATATATTTGCAGTCATTGTATGCTATTTACTGCTGGAATATATTATAGAGTCAAACAAGATACATTCTATAGTAATAAAATTGGCATTGTTGCTTGCAATTTTGATGCCTTATATAGTAACTCCTTTTTTTACTGTGTCACGGATGATTATTGCAAATGCAATTTTAACAGAAGGAATTGCACTTTCATTATATAATCTCTATTTCTATTTTTTATTGCATTTAGTATGGGAGAAGCAGGCAGAACAGAAAAAATATGTAACATACAGTATAGTAAGTCTTGTAATTGCTCTTATCCTTACCTTGACAAGAGGTCAGATGCTGGTTACATTGATTGCATGGTTCATTGTAGAAGCAGTGGTACTGCATATACGGTATCGCAAACAGGATTCCGGGTTATTTTGGAAAAACATGTGCATCTGTGTTCTGCTTGTAATCATAACAGTTGGTGTCAGAACATTTTCGGTAGGAATCTATAATTATATAAATAATGGAGCATTTTCTCAGACACCTTATGGCAAGGTAACTCTATTTACTAATGTGTTATATGTATCAGAGCGTGAGGCAGATCGGAATATAAAGGATGATACACTTAGGACATTGTATGATCAGATTTATGATGAAGCGGCAGCACAGGGCGTTTTATATGCAGACGCACCGAGTGGACTGGCAGCAGAGGCAGAATTCTTCTCCAGTGCACATGACACGTTAAAAATGGATATTATAGAGGCAAAGCTTACAGAATATATAGAGAAAACCTATGGAAATATAAGTTACCTGGAAAGACTGAAGCTAATGGATCAGATGGCAGGCAATATGATGAAAGATGTTTTGAAAGACTGCATACCTGTTTATATGGTTCATTATATGAAAAATATTGCAGTAGGATTGATTCGAAGTGTTGCGGTTCTGAATCCGTTATTATATATTCCGGTTATATGTGGATATTTATTTTTGATTATTGCAGGAATTTATCTGGGAATAAAAAAGAAAGAGTATAAGGTGTTCGGATTTTTGCTATTGACTGCATTATTGACAGCAGGAATGGCAGGGGCTGTATCATTTACTATTATGTGTCTTTCCAGATATATGATATATAATACTTCTTTAATTTATTTATGTGGTATTTTAATGCTATGGAAAATTATAGGAAGAAGAAAAGAGGATAAACAAGATGGGCTATAAGAATCTGAAATTTGATGAAAAGAGTGTATTTCTTGTAACAGGTGGGGCTGGTTTTATCGGTTCCAATCTGTGTGAAGCATTAACTGATATGGGATATCAGGTCAGATGTCTGGATGATTTCTCAACAGGTAAGGAAGAAAATGTTAAACTTCTTGCAGACAGATCTAATTATACCTTTATTAGAGGAGACATCAAGGATCTGGACACCTGCATGAAGGCGTGTGAGGGTGTTGATTATGTTATGAATCAGGCTGCATGGGGTTCAGTTCCCAGAAGTATCGAGATGCCTTTATTCTATGAGCGTAACAACATTATGGGTACTCTGAACATGATGGAAGCAGCCAGACAGAATGGAGTAAAGAAGTTCGTCTATGCATCCAGCTCTTCTGTATATGGGGATCACCCAGTACTACCTAAGAAAGAAGGACAGGAAGGGAATCTGTTATCTCCCTATGCGCTGACTAAGCGTGTGGATGAAGAGTATGGTAAGCTCTATAAGAGACTGTATGGTTTAGATACTTACGGACTTCGCTATTTCAATGTATTTGGACGCAGACAGGATCCTAATGGTGCATATGCAGCGGTTATCCCTAAGTTTATCAAGCAGCTTCTGGATGGTGAAGTGCCTACGATCAATGGTGATGGCAAGCAGTCCAGAGATTTCACTTATATTGACAATGTTATTGAAGCCAATATGAAGGCATGCCTTGCTTCTTCAGAAGCAGCAGGACAGGCATTTAACATTGCTTATGGTGGAAGAGAGTATTTAATTGACATTTATTATGACCTTTGCAAGGCACTGGGTAAGAATGTAGAGCCGCATTTTGGACCGGACAGAGCCGGTGATATTAAGCATTCCAATGCAGATATTACTAAGGCGAAAGAGCTCCTTGGCTATGACCCGGATTATGATTTCTCCAAGGGTATTGCACTGGCAATTGACTGGTATAAGGCTAACTTATGAAAATAACAATCAGAATGGATGATATTACGCCTGATATGGATTGGGCAAAGTTCCTTAGGTTTAAGGAACTTTGTGATCTGTATCAGGTCAAACCGCTTATAGGGGTAGTTCCTGCGAATCAGGATACTATGCTGCATATTGAGGAACCAAGAGCAGATTACTGGGAATATCTGCATACATTACAGAGTGAGGGATGGTGTATTGCCCAGCACGGCTGTACACATATTTATAATACGCATAAGAAAGGCTGCTTTCCACTGAATGCACTTTCTGAATATGCGGGGAACAGTTATGAAAATCAATATGCTTCATTGGAAAAAGGTCAGAAGATTCTAAAAGAGCATCAGATTGACACGGATATATTTATGGCTCCGGCGCATTCATATGACTACAATACATTGAAAGCGTTAAAAAAGCTTGGCTTTACAAAAATAACAGATGGATTTGGCAAGCAGCCATATCAATGGCAGGGATTGACATTTTATCCAATTTCTTTTAAACAGAGCAATAGCCTGAAACAGGAAAAAGGATATACGACTTTTGTTGTTCATGCCAATACCATGAATGATCAGGATTTTGCCAGATATGAGCAAATATTCGCACTGCATAAGGATAAATTTATTTCTTATACGGAGTATTTACAGGCTGATACGGTCAAACGCAGAATGCTGGGACATTGGGTAGAACATCTGAAGGCTTTGAGTAAATATATATTAGTTCAAATAAAAAGTAAGTTGTAACAATGCAGGTAAAAGGAGGTGCAAGTGCATGAAGGAACAAGGAACAGAACAAAAACCGGTCAGAGTCTTACATGTGCTAGGCACCACGAATCTTGGTGGTGCGGAGAGCAGAATCATGGAATTATACCGTTGTATAGACAGAGGCCAGGTACAGTTTGATTTTCTGATTCATACCAAAGAAGACGGACATTATAGTGAAGAAATCCGTTCTCTTGGAGGTCATATCTATAGTCTGCCAAGATTCAAATTCTTCAATATAGCAGAGTATCGTAAAGCAATTCACACATTTTTCAAAGAACATAAGGAATTTACTGTTATACAGGGACATATGACTAGTACGGCAGCTATTTATCTGCCTATAGCTAAGCAGGAATATGCCAGACAGTCACTGCCTTTGATCACAGCTGCCCATGCCAGAAGTGCAGGCGTAGACAAAGGATTAAAAGGTATTGCTACCAGGGTATTGCGTATTCCACTAAAGAATAGGGCGGATTACTTATTTACCTGTTCGAAAGAAGCAGGAATTGCAGTATATGGAACCAAAGCTGTCAGAGATGGAAGGGTCTGGACAATTCCTAATGCCATTGATGCGGAAAGGTTTCATTTTCAACAGAATGTGCGGGATGAGATACGTACTGAATTGGGCATTCAGGATAAATTTGTTATAGGTCATGTAGGGCGTTTTGGATTCATGAAGAATCATACGTATCTGGTGGATATTTTTGCCAAAGTATGCAAAGAACGGGATGACGCAGTTCTTGTTATGATAGGCAAGGGTGAACAAGAAGAAACTATACGTGAGAAGATCAAAGGACTTGGATTGGAAGATAAGGCATATTTTCTTGGAAACAGATATGATGTTGAGAAGTACTATCAGGCTTTTGATTACTTCGTATTTCCCTCTACATTTGAAGGATTGCCTGGAAGTGTAGCAGAAGCACAGGCAGCAGGATTGCATTGCCTGGTATCTGACCGGGTGACCAGAGAAGTGGCATTAACTCCACTCGTATCCTATCGAAACATAGAAGAAGATCCGAAGCTGTGGGCAGAAGAAATCCTTCAGAATGCGCAGGAAGCGTTAAGACGTGAAGATATGAGAGAAGCAATTGCACAGAAAGGATTCGATGTGAGAAGACAGGCTGTACAGATGGCAGAATTCTATCGGACAGGGCAGAATCCTCCAGGACATACTACAGAATAGAGAAAGCAGGTTGACATAATGATAGATGTTATATATCAGAAGAAATTTCTGAAAGTAAATCAGATATGGTATCCGGGTAAACGAACAGTAGAATCACTTCTTAAGGAAAAGAGAAAGGCGGATATTCTGTTTGTCCATGGAGCACCGATAGAGGAGACAAATGGAAGCTTCCGGGGCTGGCAGGAATATCATACCTGTAGAAATGATCTGACGATTTCTGAGGAAGATATGTTGGCAAATATAAATAAAGCTGTGAAGTACCAGTTCCGCCGCAGTGAAAAGGATAATATTGAGATTGCCTTTTACACCAAAGAAGATATTGAGAAAAATCCACAGCTGATTGAGACTTTTCGGGATATATATGAGAGAATGTACCGGTCAAAAGGCTCAGATACGAAGCTGAATGTAACAGCAATAGAGAGATATCTGGCAGTAGATGGTATTGTCTTCTCGGCAGCAATACATGAAGGCGAAGTACTGGTATTTCATTCATATATCTGTGATAGGGAAGAAGCAAGACTTCTTCATTCTGCATCCTGCTTTAGAGAAGAGAGCGCAGACCAGTCAATGATAGGAAGAGCCAATAAGAGATTGCATTGGGAAGACATTAAGTACTTTAAGCAAAAAGGGCTGCTGCGATATGACTGGGGGGGAATCTCAGATTTTGAGAACCCGAACGGAATTGATGAATTTAAATTGAAATTTGGTGGAGAAAAGATAACGTATTACAATATTTTTGCAGGAAATACTGTATTAGGTAAGGCTGCAGTTCTGGCGATGAAAGCAATGAAAAGGGTGAATTAATATGGAGACGTCCACACGAATCAGAATCATGCTGATTGTTCCGATGCTTGATCAGGGCGGATTGGAACGGATCTGTGCATTGACAGCGCAATTGCTGAAAACAAAATACGAAGTGCACCTGGTTGTGTTTAACACGGAAGGCATGATTTATGATGTAAGTGGAGTTCATTTAATAGATCTTCATCTGGGAGCAGTACCTGGTAAATTTGGTAAAATCGTAAATGTATACAAACGGGTTGCACAGGTAAAAAAATTAAAGAAAGAGCTGGATATTCAAATTAGCTATAGCTTTGGACAGACTGCTAATATGGTAAATGTGCTTTCAAAATACCATGACAAAACATGGGCAGGAATCCGTGGCTATGGGGCATTAGATAATTACAGACAGATGCAGTTTGTATGTAAAAGGGCAGATAGAATGGTGAGTTGTACGAAGGTGATGGAGCAGGAGATAGAACAGTCTTATCCTGTTAAAAATTCAGCAACTTTGTATAATCCTTGTAATTTGGATGAAATCAATGTATTATCCAGAGAAAAGATAGATGAGAAAATAGAAGCGTTTCTACAGAAAACAGGTCCAACCATAGTATCTATGGGACGTGCCCATGATGTAAAAGGCTTTTGGCATTTAATCAAAGCTGTTAAGCTGGTGAAAAACAAAGTGCCACATGTGAAACTTATGATAATTGGTGATGGCGACTACAGTGCGTATCAGAAGCTGGCACAGGAACTGGGGATAGCAGAGCAGGTATTGTTTACTGGTGTGCAGATGAACCCATTTGCATTGTTGGCGAAGGCTGATGTATATGCATTGACTTCAGACAGCGAAGGATTTCCAAATGCTTTGATTGAAGCGATGGCAGTTGGATTACCCTGTGTCAGCGTAAACTGCAAGACAGGACCTGCGGAAATATTGCAGAACGATTATCAGCAATGTGCTGCACAGGATAAAGTGTACCATGCAGATTATGGTATATTAACACCGGTTTTTTATGATGGAAAGAATCTCGATGCCAGCATGATATCACAAGAAGAGGAAATATTTGCAGGGGAATTGGTGGAATTATTACTCAATCAGAAACTTATGACTTCATATAGGAATAAGGCACTGTATCGTGCAAATCAATTTGGTGTGGATGCATATGTCAGGGAAATTGACAGATTAATTGCACAGGAATTAGAATGACCGGAGGTAGTAAATGACGGACAGCAGGAAAAAAAGAATGATTTTATATAGTGTTCTATTTGCGGTCAGTGCAGTATTTTATCTGTTCTGGTACTGGCATGATGGAATTATTATTACACCGGATGCACAGTCGTATATTGATATGATAAGTGCCAGAGATCCTGGATATTCATTTTTCCTATGGATATGTAGGGTATTTGCCGGCTGGGAAGGGTATCAGCAGCTGGCAGTAATACTACAGTGCTTACTTGCGGCAGCCGCTGCCAGTGCAATTACTGTAGGCTTGAGCAGACGATTTAATCTGCACTGGTTGGGAACAATTGGTGTATTGGTGATTCAATATGGAATTACACTCTTAAACCGTTTTGTAGCCCAAAGAAGATATAGTTACTATAATAGCATTGAGACAGAAGCTATCACATATTCCATTTGGGTATTTTTTTCCCTGAATTTATTAGGAATTATTTATGATCATAAAAAGAAAAATATGATCATGGCATTTGTGTGGGCTATTATATTAATGTCTACAAGAAAACAGATGATAGTAGCATTCGGATTGCTGTTCCTATGCCTGGCTGCTTCATGGTGGAAGGATAAGAAATGGTATGTTGCAGTTTTTAGTGCAGGTGTAATCGTTATATTAGGATTTGCAGGAACCAGATTACTTGACTGCACATATAATTATGGCGTCAGAGGGGTATTCGCACCTCATACAGGTGATTCCAGCTTTATTCTGGGAACAGAAATCTATGTAGCAGATAAGGATATGGTATCTTACATCTCAGATAAGGAGAATCAGAAACTTTTTCTGGAGATAATGAACAGAGCCGATGCATTAGAGTATAATGCCGGATATGCAGGTAAGGGATGGCATAATATAGAAGAGCATTACAGTAATTCTTATGATCGCATCAAGTTTGATATTGTAAATGTAGTTATACGTGAAGAACAGATCAGTCAGGGAATGAATGATCAGGAACGGGAACTTGATGCAAATCGTATCATGAATGAAATGATGAAAGAGCTGCTTGTTCCCTGTATACCTGGAATGTTTAAAATATTCTGCAGTAATATTGTCCATGGATTTGTTACAACAGTTTTAAAGGTTCATACAGTTCTTAACTGGGTTGCATTGTTCCTGTACATTGCTTATACAGGAATGATCATTTATTTATTTAAGATGCAGTCTGGCAGAGAGAGAGGACAATCCTCAGCTTGTATGGCTATTGTAGTATTAACAGCGATTGCAGTAAATGTAGTAGGAACCTCTGCAGCTATTTATCCTCAGATGAGATATATGTTGTACAATACAGGATTATTTTATCAGTCTGCATGGATTATGCTGATAGAGATTTACCGAAAGGGTAGAAAATGAAGAAAATAGTATTTCATATACAATGCCTGGAACGAGGCGGCGCAGAACGTGTAGTAACTAACCTTGCAGGACAGTTTGCAAATCATGGATATGAGGTATATATCGCAACAGAGTCGCAGGGAGAAAATGAGTATGAAACAGACCCAAAGATTCATCGTATCCATGTAGGGCTGACTCCTGAACAGGAGAACGATGGAAGAGTAAAGAAATTCCTTGACCGCATTATTAACTTACGAAGATTTTTAAAACAGACACAGCCGGATATTGTGATTGCTTTTGCAAGAAAAGCAAATTACAGGGCATTAACATCAACAATAGGAACGAAAATTCCAGTGGTAATATCCATTAGAATTGCACCGGTTGGATGTTATGATTTCCTATCTGATAAGATACAGATTCCTATTTTGTTCAGAAGGGCAGCAGGGTGCGTTTTCCAGACGCAGGAACAGAAAGATTTCTTTCCTGAGTATGTTCAGAGGAGATCACGCATTATATTAAATGCGATTAATCCGGTTTTTATTGGTAATCCAATACCTGAACATAGAGAAAAGACAGTAGTACACTCAGGTAGAATTGTGGACTTTAAAAATCAGCTTATGCTGATCAGGGCATTTGAACAGGTTCATAGTAAACATCCGGATTATGTACTTAAAATATTTGGTCAGGATACACATGATGGAACCTGGGAAAAGCTGGAAGAACAGATAGCAGAAAATAAAGCGTGGGATTATGTGAAATTGATGGGAGGAAGTAATCAGCTTCAAAAGGATATGATCAATGGGGCAGTTGCGGCATTTTCTTCTGATGTGGAAGGTATGCCGAATGCTATGTTGGAAGCAATGGCACTGGGGTTACCTGTTGTTGCAACAGATTGTCCACCAGGAGGCCCTAGAATGGTAATTACAGACGGCGAGAATGGTTTGCTGGTTCCGGTAGGAGATGAGAATGCTCTGGCAGCAGCAATCAATCGCTTAATAGAAGACCCTCAGCTGGCAGACAGATTAGGCAGAAATGCAGCTAAGATATCAGAACGTGCGAGTGCAGATGTAGTCTTTAGGGAGTGGGAGAAATATCTGCTTGAAATATGTGATAAACAGTAAAGCATGATGGAATGGAGGCGTACAGTATGTGTGGCATTTGTGGTTTTATTTCAAGAAAATGCATAACAATAGATCAACTGAAAAAAATGAATGATACCATGTATCACAGAGGCCCTAATGACAGTGGAGAAGAGATTTTCCAGGTAGGGAATGGTTATTATCTCGGATTTGCACAGAGACGTCTCTCCATTATGGATCTATCCATGTTGGGGCATCAGCCAATGTATTCTAATGATAAGCGCATTGTGATTACATACAATGGTGAAATTTATAATTTTCAGGATATTAAGAACGAGTTGGGTGATTATCCGTTCAAGTCTCAATGTGATACAGAAGTAATATTAGCGGCTTATCTGAAGTGGGGGCTTTCCTGCATAGACAGATTTCGTGGAATGTTTGCAATCGCGCTTTATGATAGGGAGAAAGAGGAACTGTATCTGATCAGGGACAGAGTGGGTAAGAAGCCTCTTTACTATTGGCTGGATCAGGATAATATTGTATTTGCTTCAGAACTGAAACCAATCATGGAGTATCCCGGTTTTACGAGAGTAATCAGAAAGGATGTTATTGGAAGATACCTTTATCAACAGTACATCTGTGAACCTGATACTATTTTTGAAAATGTATATAAAGTAGAACCAGGACAGGTAATCTGTTTTCATGTAGAAGAAGAGGAAGCTTCAGAACGTGTAACAAGCTGGAAATACTGGGATATTGCGCAGGTACATCAGGCAAAAGCGGCAGATAAAGTAAACTCTTATGAACAGGCAAAGGAAGAACTTACTGCTATTTTGAAGGATGCGGTGGCTAAGAGAATGATAGCAGATGTACCCCTTGGAACTTTCTTAAGTGGGGGATATGACTCTTCCCTAGTGACAGCTCTGGCACAATCACTGAGCAGTGAACCGGTTAAGACTTATTCTATTGGTTTTCATGAAGAAAACTACAATGAAGCCAGATATGCCAAAGAAGTAGCGAAACATCTGGGAACTAATCATACAGAATTATACGTAGATGAGCAGGCAATGTTCCACATGCTGGATGATATAGCAAAGTATTATGATGAACCCTTTGCAGACAGTTCTCAGATTCCCTCCATGCTGGTGTCACAACTTGCATCTAAGGACGTTACGGTTGTGCTATCCGGGGATGGTGGAGATGAGTTCTTCTGTGGATATAATGTCTATGATTATGTAGCCAAGGCGCAGAAGCTGGATGTATTGGGAAGAGTAGTGAATGGAGTATGTTCGGTTCCACCTTTGAAAAAGGCTGATTTTATATCAAAACTGCCTTTTCAGGTGCAGGTGATAGCACGTAATGACAATCCACAGACCAAGACACAGCTTGGGAACGTACGTTATATGGAACTGATCAGCCGCATGGTTGCAGAACAGGGAATACCATATCAATATGAAATAGAAAACAAGTATCATGAGAAGAACTGGCAGGAGAGAAGGATGCTGGTAGATGAGGATACTTATCTGGTTGGAGATATATTATGTAAAGTAGACAGGGCATCTATGAAGTATTCTCTTGAAACCAGATGTCCTCTGCTGGATGTCAACGTTGTAGAATATTCCTACAGACTTCCTCATGAATTTAAGTATTATAACGGTGTGAAAAAACGTATCCTGAAAGATATAGCATACGAATATATTCCAAGAGAATTGCTGGACAGACCTAAGGTAGGTTTCTCAGTGCCGCTTGATCAATGGATGAGGGGACCACTCAAGGAGCAGTTGCTTGATGTATCAGAAAGCAGTTTCCTTTGCAATCAGGGAATATTTGATTCCAAATACGTGAATCAGTTCGTACAGAAATATCTTACAAGTGGTGATGGCAAGTCTGGATCAGGAACCAGGTATTCACGAATTGTATGGGCTTTTCTGATGTTCCAGCAATGGTACAAAGCATATATGTAAAAACCTGAAAAGAGGTAGAAATGAAGAAAATTGCACTTTTTATCAGTTCCCTTCAAAAAGGTGGTTCGGAACGTGTTATGGTGAATCTGGCAGAGTTTTTCTATCGGAATCATTATGATGTATTATTGGTAACACAGTATAAAAGGGAGGATGAATACGAGATTATGCCTGAAATTAAGAGGGTGTATTCTGAGCCTTCGCAGGATCAGCTCCAGGGAAACAGACTGCAGAACTTCATGACCAGATTTCGGACTTTACGTCGAATCTGGCAAGAGTATAAGCCGGATGTCATTTTGTCTTTCCTTGGCAAAAATAATCTGATGGCTATTGCTACTTCAAGATTCCTGCCGGTCAGGACAGTAGTATCGGTTCGAGGGGAACCTACTATGGAATATGAAGGGAAATTGATGCAGTTTCTTGCAAAATGGCTGTTTCGTTATGCTGATGGAGTTGTATTGCAGACGAAGATGGCAATGCAGTTCTTTCCAAAGCGTGTAAGAAAGAAAGCGGTGATTTTACCTAACCCACTAAATCCATTATTTGTAAAGAACAAATATGAGGGAGTCAGAGAGCCATTGATTGTGGCAGTAGGGCGTACAGATGAGAACAAAAATCACGCTATGCTAATTCATGCATTTGCCAGAATTGCTTCAGAGTATCCGAATGTAAATTTATGCATATACGGAGATGGTAATTGCAAAGAGCAATTAGAACAATTGGTGAAGGAGAAAGAACTGACAGATAGAATCTCCTTACCGGGAACAGTTACAAATGTTGCTGAGCATATATACAAAGCGCAGATATTTGCTCTTACATCCAATACGGAAGGAATGCCGAATTCCTTGATGGAAGCCATGGCTCTTGGATTACCCGTAGTATCTACAGACTGTCCGTGTGGTGGACCGTCAACTCTGATTGAAGATGGAGTGAATGGACTACTGGTTCCGGTAGGAGATGCCTATGCGTTGGCAGATGCTTTCCGCAAAATTCTATCTGATCCACAGTATGCGCAGAAGCTCGGTGATAATGCGTACAAGATTGTGGAAGAGTTGAATCCGGATAAGGTAAATGGTGAGTGGAGAAAATATTTATCTCATATTGCACATGATAAGAATTAAGAGACAAAGCGGGAGGAAATATTGTGGCACATCCTTTAAAGGTATTTTTATATCATCATACAGTGACAGCCAAGCTGTATAATATCATACGAAACTATCGAAGAGACCGTTTTAATAAGCTTAGCGATGAAGAGTTTGCTCAAATGATGTATAAAGAGCATACGGGCGAAGGGCTGGATCTCAAGAATCCGAGAACATTTGATGAGAAGGTCTGGTATCTGAAATTACATGAAAGAGATCCGCTACAGACGAAATGTACGGACAAATATGAAGTACGTGAGTATGTGGAGGAATGCGGGCTTGGGCATATACTGAATGAAGTCTATGGAATCTATGATTCTTTCAAAGCAGTACCTTTTGATCAGCTACCGGATAGATTTTTCATGAAATGCACCCATACTTCAGGTGCAAATGCCATATTTGACAGAAATAAGCCATTTGATTATAAATATCAAAAGAACGAATTTGATTTCTGGATGAAGCGTAATTATTTCTGGGGAAGCCGGGAATGGAATTATAAGGATATTAAGCCACGTATTATCTGTGAAAAAATACTGGAAGATAAGAATGGTAAGCTTCCTATGGATTATAAATTTATGTGTTTCAATGGGCAGGTAAAATTACTGTTCCTGAATATTGGATTGGCAACAGCTACAGGAGAGCATGCTGATGATGCATTCTGCAATATATATGACAGAGATTTTAAGTTATTGCCAATTAAGGATGAGCGTGAGAATTATCTGGAAAAAGAAATTCCCAAGCCGGATAATTGGGAAGAAATGATACAATATGCAGAGATACTGTCTAAGCCATTCAAACACTGTAGAGTGGATTTCTATAATGTAGATGGTAAGATTTATTTTGGAGAGATAACGTTTCACCATGGTGGAGGATGTAATGGTATTGAACCAAAGGAATGGGCATATAAAATGGGAGACTGGATTACACTGGATTAAAGAGAAAGGACAAGGCTATGTGTGGAATTGCAGGATTTTGTAACCATCCAACGAACTGGAGAGAAAATATACACAGAATGAATGAAAGGATGCTGCATCGTGGTCCTGATGCAGGTGGATTCTGGGCAAATGAGGATGCCAGTGTAGTATTTGGACATCGCAGATTATCTATTGTGGACTTATCAGAGAATGGTGCACAGCCGATGCAGTCAGCCTCCGGCAGATATATGTGTGTATATAACGGAGAAATCTATAATTACAAAGTAATTCGTGACAAACTTCTTGCAGATCATAAAGTGACGGCTTTTCGAGGTTCTTCTGATACAGAAGTGCTTCTGGAGGCTTTCGAGGCATATGGTGTCAGAGAAACAATTGCCATGTGTAAGGGAATGTTTGCCATCGCTTTGCTGGACAGACAGACTAAGAAGCTGACATTGATCCGTGACAGAATTGGAGAGAAACCACTTTATTATGGATTTGTGAATGGTCATTTTGTATTTGCTTCTGATTTGGGAAGCATTACACAGTTAGATGATTTCCACAATGCAATTGATACGAAGGTATTGCAGATTTATTTTGTACATGGATATATTCCAGCTCCTTACTCTATTTATGAGAATATCTATAAGCTGGATGCAGGCTGTATGCTGGAGATAGATGCCCCTTATACAGAGCCAAAGGTCAGTGCATACTGGTCTGTGAGAGAGGCAGCTAAGTATGGTGAGGCACACCCGTTTAAAGGAACCAGAGAAGAAGCAGCAGATGAATTAGAGAGATTGCTCAGAGCTTCCATCAAAGACCAGATGGTGGCAGATGTCCCGGTTGGAGCGTTCCTGTCTGCCGGAATAGACAGCAGCACAGTAGTAGCTCTGATGCAGGCACAGTCAAGCCGTAAGGTGAGAAGCTTTACTATAGGAATGGATGATCCCAAATACAATGAGGCAGTTTATGCAAAAGAAATTGCACAGCATCTGGGAACAGAACATACAGAACTTTACATTACAGAAGAGGATGCCAAAGCAGTGATACCCAAATTATCATGGATGTTTGGAGAGCCTTTTGCAGATTCTTCACAGATTCCCACATACCTGGTAAGTAAGATGACCAGAGAGCATGTTACGGTATCTTTAAGTGGAGATGCGGGGGACGAATTATTCTGTGGATATGGTTGTTATTCTTCAATTAATCGAATCTGGGGTAAAATGAAGAATTATCCGTATGGACTCCGCAAATTATGCAGTGAACTGGTGTTACACGCTCCATTTGGAAAAAAAAATCAGGTTCTGCAGACTAAGGCATATCTGTTGGGGGCTAAAAGTCCGGAGAATCTGTATGAACTATCTAATGCCCAGGAGCCTCTGAGTAAAGAGATACCATTAGAGAGACAGGTTCATGGATATAAACAGAATCTGAATCCGTATGGAGATCTGAAGGATACGCAGAACTGTATCATGCTCATGGATATGGAAATGTACCATCCCGATGATATTCTGGTAAAAGTAGACAGAACAGCAATGGCAGTATCTCTGGAGACTCGAGTTCCTATGCTGGACAAGGATGTAGTAGAATTTGCATGGACAATTCCTATGGAATATAAGAAACAGGGTAATGAGGGCAAGTTAGTGTTAAAGGATGTCCTTTACCGATATGTCCCAAAGGAAATGATGGACAGACCCAAGAAGGGCTTCTCAATTCCCATTATGAAATGGCTCAAGGAGCCACAGCTTCGTGAATGGGCAGAGAGTCTCATAGACAGGAAAATGCTGGAGCAGCAGGGAATCCTGAATCCGGATGTGGTATGGCATATCTGGAATGATTATGTGGAACATGACAACTGGAGAGATCAGATATGGTATATTCTGATGTTCCAAAGCTGGATGGTCAATGAGAGGGCAGCATAATGCTTACAGTTCTGATTAACTGGCTCTATATTGCATTTACGACAATGTGCCTTGGGATAGGCGTTGCTGCATTTACCAGGAACAGACTTCATTACCAGATCAGCAAAGCAGACAGCATTCTGGCAATGGGACTGATTGCAGCAACTGTCTATGCACAGATATGGAGCTTATTCTATAAGGTTGGAATCCTTGCGAATCTGGTACTTTTGCTGATATGTGCAATATCGCTTTTTTATGGTAGAGGACAACTATCATATATGATGCAGCTACAGAAAAGGAAAGCTATAGTCTTAAAAGGCATTGGATTTGCAATAGTGATCCTTATATGGGCATATTGTACATCCAGAGGATATATGCATTACGATTCTGACCTGTATCATGCGCAAAGTATACGCTGGATAGAAGAATACGGAATAGTGAAGGGGCTGGGCAATATTCATGTGAGATTTGCCTATAACAGTTCCTTTTTTGCGTTGTCCGCGCTTTACAGTATGCCATATATATTTGGACAGTCTATGCATAGTGTAAATGGGATGATAGCATTGATTCTCAGCATAGAGGCATTGCGTATCGTGCATGCCTGGAAACGAAAGAAGTTGCTTCTATCAGATTTTGCAAGGGCAGCAGCATTGTTCTATTTGACCTTGATATATAGTGATATTATGGCTCCAGCTTCTGATTATGCGATTATGTGCACAGTATTCTATATCATCATCAAATGGCTGAGTCAATTAGAGAATGAACGGGAAGCAGATAATGTAACGCCCTATGCATTGCTATGCGTGGCAGGGGTCTATGCAGTATCCCTGAAACTGACAGCCGGATTGATTCTGATACTGGTTCTGAAACCGGCTATTATGTTGATACGGCAGAAGCGCTGGAAAGAAATTATACTTTATCTATGCATGGGCATTGGAGTTATAACACCATGGCTTATAAGGACAGTATGGATATCAGGATATTTGTTATATCCTTTTCCTGCGTTGGATATATTCTCTGTAGACTGGAAGATTCCGACCCAGGCAGCAGCATTGGATGCTGCGGAAATTAAGACCTGGGGAAGGGGCTTGAATAATGCGGCACTGGTAAATATTCCAATGACAGAATGGTTCCTACAGTGGTTTCAGACTATGCTGCCGATGTTGGGTAAATTATTTATTATCGCAGATATCATAAGCATCATTCTGGGATTCATTATGTTCATAATTGCCTTATTTAGAAGAAAAGCTGATAAGATAAAAGACCTTGGGCTGGTGTGGGTGGCGATAGCAGCATCTTATCTGTTCTGGCAGTTATCAGCGCCACTGCTCAGATATGGGTATGCCTATATATTACTGTTGATAGCGCTGACTGGTGGCATGATGTGGACTGCAATCTGTATTAAAATAAAACTTGCAGATACAGGAAGCATGGATAGAATCCTGTGCATACTGCTTCTGATGTTGGGATTCGTGAAGATATGGTCATTAGGAGGCTATATTGTAACACAGAGTAACCTGCCATATTATGTGGCGCAACAGAATTACGGAAGCTATGAGCTGGATTCCTATGAAGTCAATGGAGTTACGTTCTATTATCCGGTAAGTGGTGACAGAGTGGGATATGATGCATTCCCTGCGATTCCAAGGAAGGTGGAGATTACTTTCCGGGGAGATACATTGAAGCAGGGATTCAGGAGTATTGAATAAAAGGTGGTATTTAAAAGCAGTTTACCGATTTGTAATCTTGTGCTATGATTTGTGTTAGTGCGAAGTTTGTTTAAACGAAAGGAATGGAAGAGTGAAGACACTGAGAAAATTCAAAGTACCTGAATGGGTAACGGCAGGACTTGCATTTATATATTATTGGATCATGGCATTATATAAATTGACCAATGCGCCAATCTGGCAGGATGAATCAATGGAATATTATTGCTCCATACCAGTAAAAGGAGCTATCCAGGGCGTGACACAATATACGACCATGTATGAACGTATGGCGTATATTCAGCAGCAGCCTCCTTTATATAACTGGTTGATGTGTATCTGGCTGCAGATTCATGACAGTGAGTGGTGGTATCGTTTTTCCAGTGTAGTAATGGGCTTCATTGCAGTAATTGGTTTATATCTGGTCATAAAGAAACTGTGTGGCAGATTTTCAGCTACCTTGTCTGTTTTTGTATTTTCCAGTATTTATATTCTGATGTATTATGTGAAAGAAGCATCAGAATATATGCTTTTAATCATGTTGTTAATCTGGACTGTATATCTATACCTGTTTATATTAGAACAGGTTACGATTAGAAGGGCTATTTTGTTTACAATCCTATGTGTAGTAGATGTATATACACATTATGGCGCTGTATTTGTCATTATACCAATGGCACTGCAGCTGTTAGTATACTATTGGAAATCAGGAGAGAAGAAAACGTTCCGGACTACTTTGATATCTTATGTTGCAGCTGGTATAGGGGCTGGAATTCCTTTGCTTTATTTCTTCATGTTACCCCAGTCAACGAATCCAATCAGTACACTTGGGGCTGACAAGCCGATAGAGATAACTGGTAATAATATCATACTGGATTTCTTTGACAGTCTGATGTGGGTGCTTCGCTGGTGCATGCTGGACTATGACAGAGATGCAGAGAAGATAACATGGGCAATATGGATCATTCTTTTTGCGCTATTGGGTCTTGGCATATTTGTTTATAGAAAGACGCATAGAAAAGAAGTTAAGTTTTTTATCAGATGTAATATATGGGTATTTCTTATTTATTATGTGATTACAACATTGAATATCTATGCATACGGCTGGTTTGGCAATCGTTATAACTTGTTTATATTCCCTCTGTGGTTTATTTTGATTGCAGTTATTTTATATGAAACGGTTATGATCTTCAAGGAAAGTGACAAACAATGGATGCGTAAGGTATCACCATTTATAAGTGTCGGAGTTGTAATTGCCATGGTTTTATATTGCACATATGGGGATTACCGAATCAGTAATCACTGGGCAAAGAGTGATTTAAGAACTGTAGTCAGTACATGGCGTTCGGATGGGGGGGAAGAGATTCCGACTTTTGTTAATTTCCATCAGAGATATGCATTTGTATATTATCTTACGCATAGCGAAGAGTATCGGGAAGCTGACTGGAATCAGATATATTGCAATGAAACATTGGAAACACTGGATTATAGTGATGGGGAATGGATATCTTTTCTGAATGAGAATGTTTATCCTGATGGTCTGCCAAAGCAGATTTATGTGGTATCTGGACAACATGATACCGTAGTGAATGCCTTAGAGTCCATAGGGTATCAAACCACAGCAGTTGTGGATACCACTGCTAAATTGTTCCTGTTGGAACAGAAATAAAGAACGAGGGAATCTAATGATCTTGATTCATGTGATGGGCGGATTAGGTAATCAATTATATCAGTATGCCCTTTATGAGAAAATGAAAAGCCTTGGGAAAAAAGTGAAACTGGATACGTATGCATATAACGATGCAGCTGGAGAGGATAAGGAATGGCGTAGTCTGGAACTTGATCGGTTTCCTGCTATAGAGTACGATAAGGCAACTTCTGAGGACAGAACAAAGCTTTTGGATAATTCGGGTCTGCTTACTGCTAAGATCCGTAGAAAGCTTCTGGGAAGAAAAGACAAGACAATAAGAGAAAGTAAGGAGTATATGCCTGAAATCTTTCATATGGATGACGTATATCTCTATGGCTTCTGGAATTGTGAGCGGTATTATGAGGATATTATTCCACTGTTACAGGACAAGTTACAGTTTCCGATAAGTGATGACCCAAGAAATCAGCAGTGTATAGAGCAGATGCAGAAGGAGAATGCGGTAAGCATCCATATTCGGAGAACGGATTATCTGACAGTGGCAGATGGAGCCAGATATATGGGAATCTGCACGGAAGATTATTATAAAGGCGCAATGGCATATATAGAAGAAAGAGTCAGTAATCCGGTATATTATATTTTCTCTGATGATGTAGAATATGCGAAACAGCATTATCATCAGGATAATATGCATGTGGTAGATTGGAATAGCAAGGCAGATAGCATCTATGATATGCAGCTTATGAGCAAATGTAAGCATAATATCTGTGCAAACAGTACATTCAGTATGTGGGCAGCAAGGTTGAATCAAAATAAGGAGAAAATCATGATAAGACCATTGCATCATGATAATTATGAGACAACAACAGCTACACAGGTAAAGCAAAATTGGAAAAACTGGATTCTATTGGATCAGAATGGACAAGTGTGTGAATAAAAATGATTTAATATCTATAATTGTTCCTGTATATAATATGGAACAATATATGGAGAGATGTGTGAATTCCATAATAAATCAGACCTATCATAATCTGGAGATTATTCTGGTAGATGATGGCTCTACAGACCATTCCACTGCAATGTGTGATGAGTACGCATTGCGTGACGGGCGGATCAAAGTCGTACACAAACCCAATGGCGGATTATCAGATGCCAGAAATGCAGGTCTGGCAGTTGCCAGTGGAAATTATATCGGTTATGTTGATAGTGATGACTGGATAGAACCTCAGATGTATGAGAAGATGTATGCTGCCTGCGTAGAAAACAATGCACAGGTGGCAGTGTGCCGGTATGCAAAGGCTTATCAGGACAGGATAGAGAGAGGCGGCAATGGCAGGATTACGGCTTTTGGCCGGGAAGGAATCCTGAAGGTATATTTATCAGATACGGATGAGTATGTCGTCTATAACTCTGTATGGAGTAAACTGTTTGCAAGAGAAGATGTAGAGGGAGTCCTTTTCCCAGTTGGAAAAAATTCTGAGGATATCATGTATACAACTAGGGCATTCTGTAAACTGGAAAGGGCAGTATATATAGATGAGTGTTTGTATAATTATGTACTTGACCGGGAAGGCAGTATTATGAATGTGAATCGTACAGAGAGAATGTTTGGAGATGAAATTCCTTTCTGGAGAGAGCACATTGCTTATATCAGACAGCATGTCTCAGATCAAATGGGAGATATGGCTGCGTATTATTTTTATCGTAGAATGTTATCATATTATATGGAGTTATCTCAGATATCAGCTACTAGGGATGCGGCAAGACGCATTGTGTCTATGATGAAAAGTGAAAAAAAGGAAATTCTGAGAGTGTATCAAAGTGCCTATGAAGGTAATGGGGATGTTGCCAGAATGCGTATTTTTCTGATGTCTCCCACAGGGTATAAGGTCATAAACAGATTATATGAGAAAGTCGTTATACCTTTTAGAAATAAATAAGGACAAAACATATGTTATTTAATTCTTATATCTTTATTTTCCTATTCCTGCCATTGGCTTTGGCTGGATATTATGGATTAAATCATTTCAAACAATATAAGCTTGGCATGGCATGGCTGATTGGCATGTCTATGTGGTTCTATGGTTATAATAGTATACAATATCTGTTCATATTGATAGTAAGTATTTTGTTAAATTATCTTCTGGTAGAAGGTATGTCCAGGGTGAAAAGCCATAAAAGCAGGCAGTTGCTCATGATTGTTGGAATACTGCTAAATCTTGGCATTTTATTCTATTATAAGTATTATGATTTCTTTATAGAAAATGTAAATGCAGTCTTAAAGACAGATATTCATCTGCTTCGTGTAGTTCTGCCACTGGGAATCAGTTTCTATACATTTCAGCAGCTGTCATATGTGATAGATTACTATAGACAGGATTGTGAGAAATACAGCCTGCTGGAATATGCTGCTTATGTTTCTTTTTTTCCACAGTTGATAGCGGGACCGATTGTATACCATAATGAATTAATTCCACAGTTCCGGGATAAAAGCAGAAAGAAGATAGATGTAGAGAATTTCAGTAAGGGAATCTATGCATTTGTACTAGGACTTGCTAAGAAAGTATTGATTGCGGATACTCTTTCTAAAGTTGTGACGATAGGATACCAGGCAGTTGGAGAGTTGAATAGTTCAACCATTCTGTTGGTCATGGTATGTTATTCGTTACAGATTTATTTTGATTTCAGCGGTTATTGTGATATGGCATATGGTATTGGTTATATGTTCAATGTAGAATTGCCGGTGAATTTCAATTCCCCCTATAAGGCGGTATCTATTGTAGATTTCTGGGACAGATGGCATATGACCCTGACCAGATTCTTTACCAGATATGTATATATTCCACTTGGCGGCAGCAGAAGAGGTAAGATAAGGACGTACCTTAATGTAATGATTGTTTTCTTTGTCAGCGGTGTATGGCATGGAGCAAACTGGACTTTTATTTTGTGGGGAATCATAAATGGTGCTGCCAATGTAGCGCATAAAATATTCAGCAAATGGATAGATAGAATTCCAAAAGTATTACGTATGGGAATCACTTTTGTATTCTGTACTTTTGCATGGAGTTTGTTCAGGGCAGAATCGGTAGCACAGGCATTTGAATTGTGGAACAGACTGTTTCATGAAGGATGGGGGGCTATATACACTCCAATCACAGATCAATTTAACAATATTGTGGAAATGAAGCTGCTATATCGTATCGGATTAAGCGCTGTAATCAATGTATATCCGGGACTTTGCGTTTTGATTCTTACATTTATAGTTGTAATCGCATGCTTTACAATGCGTAATACGCAGGAAAAGGTAGCAGATATGCAATATACTAATCGTAAGATTATCACAATCACAGCATTGTTTATTTGGAGTGTCATGTCATTATCAGAAGTCAGCGAATTTTTGTATTTTAATTTTTAGGAGCAGTAATGCAGGCAAAAACATGGTTAAAAAAATGTATATTAGCGTTGATTGGGTCCATAGTATTGTTCTTTGTACTATGTTTTGTTTTTGACCCGTATTTTCATTTTCATAAACCGTTTTCATTTGTAAGATACCGTTTGTATGATGAGAGATATACGAATGATGGAATTTCCAGACATTTTGACTATAATGCAATGATAACGGGAACTTCCATGGCACAGAACTTTAAACCAAGTGAAATGGATCAATTATTTGGAACACAATCTGTAAAAGAGACTTTTTCAGGTGCCGGTTATCAGGAATTATCGCAGAATCTGGAAAGGGCATTGAAACGCAACTCTAATTTGAAAACAGTAATATGGACAATAGATTATAATGGATTGATCAGAGAGAAAGACTGGACACAATACGAGGGATATCCAACATATTTATATGATGATAATCCTTGGAATGATACACAGTACGTTTTTAATAAGTCGGTATTTTATCACGGAGTATTGACTAATATTGCAAAAACAATCTTACAGAGACCGAGTACATCTATGGATGAGTATTCATCCTGGGATAAACCAACAGGCTTACAGTATATTATGCAAAGCTATGACAGGTGGGAAGAGAAAGCGCCCATGCGGGCAGGACTTTCGCCTGAAGAAAGAGAAATGGTCATCACCAATATCCGTGAAAATATTGTAGAATTAGTAAAACAATATCCGGATACTACATTCTATCTGTTTTACACTCCGTACAGTATCTGCTTCTGGGATTTCCAGAATCAGGAGGGACTTATGATGCGGCAATTTGAAGCAGAACAGATTGCAACAGAAATGCTGTTGGACTGTGCAAATGTGAAGCTCTATAATTTTTATGATAAATATGATATAATATGTAATCTTGATAATTACAGAGACAGGGAGCATTATGCACCTGAAATTAACAGTAAAATATTACAGTGGATACAGGCTGGGGATGGATTGATCACCAGAGATAATTATATGTCTAAGTTAGAGCAGGAAAAAGAATTATATCTCAATTATGATTACGACAGCATTTATCAGGCTAATGTTGAGCAATAGATATATGATCATGCACTATGCAGGTAGGAAATGAGGAATAAAATGGACATCTTTAAAAAGCTGAATTACATTTTGGACAAAAAACAGAAAATCAATATAGTTGTTTTGGCAGTTATGATATTCATTGGTGGTATATTGGAAACTTTAAGTATATCAGCAATGCTTCCGGTTGTTTGGGTTATAATTGATGCAGAATCTGTACAACAGAATAAATATTGTCAATGGATTATGGAACTTCTTCACATACAGAATATGCAAGGATTTATCATTATGCTGTTAATCGCATTGATGATCATGTATATATTGAAAAATGCATATCTACTGCTTTTGACAAGCGAACAGAACCGATTTATTTCTGTAAACAGGAACAGACTGATCAGCCAGGTGCTAAGGGAATTTTTGAATAGACCGTATGAGTTCTATCTGGATGCAGATATTCCTACCGTTTTTCGATTGACAGATAGTGATATTCCGAATGTATTTGGTATTCTGATGGCTATTATTTCTTTGGCATCTGAAGTAGTTGTATTTGTTTTGATATGCGGAGTACTTATCGTAACAGATTGGAAGCTTGTGCTGGTTCTTATATTTATTTCAGGAATTGTAACGCTTGTTTTATTTAAAGTTCTGAAGCCTAAGTTGAATTCGCTTGGAATGACCAATCAGGCTATTCAGTCAAGAATCGCTAAATGGCGTATTCAGGCTATCTATGGTATTAAAGATGTTAAGGTATTGCATAGAGAATCATTTTTTGCAGATAACTATGAAAGCAATGGAAAAATCGGGGCTAAATTAAATCAGAAATATGCAATTATTAATGCGTTGCCCAGAATTTTAATAGAAACTATTTTTATGGTATCTATATTGGGGTATTTAGTTGTCTGTGTTGCATTAGGAGATGATATGACACAGATGCTTCCGACACTGACGGCTTTTGGATTGGCTGCAGTTAGACTGTTACCTTGTGTAAATCGTATTAACACATATCTTACAGATATTTCATATTTCAGACCGTGTCTTGATTATGTTTATGAGAACATGAACATAAATGAAATCAGTAAAAAGACAAATCAGACATTGCTGCCTGTTGATGAAACAAAAACAATGCAGTTAAGAAACAGAATAGAATTAAAGGATATTGTATATGCTTATCCAAATACAGATACTCTGATTTTTGATCATGCTGATATGGAGATCCCGTATGGTAAGTCAATTGGAATTATGGGACCTTCCGGAGCCGGCAAATCAACCATAGTAGATATTCTTCTGGGTTTACTGAAGGTACATGAGGGACAGATACTTTGTGATGGCGATAATGTATTTGAGAATTATCCTGCATGGCTGGCGCAGATTGGATATATTCCTCAGTCTATTTATCTGGTAGATGAACCTATCCGCAATAATATTGCATTTGGTATTGCAGATGATGAGATTGATGATAACAGAATCTGGCAGGTATTAGAAGAAGCTCAACTGAAAGAATTTATACAGACACTTCCAGAAGGATTGGATACAACAATCGGAGACAGAGGTGTTAGATTGTCCGGCGGACAAAGGCAGCGTCTTGGCATTGCGAGGGCATTGTATCATAATCCGGAGATTCTTGTGTTTGATGAGGCCACTTCAGCATTGGATAATGAGACAGAGGCTGCAGTTATGGAAGCAATCAACAGCTTTCATGGTAAGAAAACAATGGTTATTATTGCACATAGACTCAATACAATCGAGAAATGTGATATGATTTATAAGGTTGAAGGCGGCAAGATTACACAGACAACTTTATAGGCATAGGAAGAGGTACAAGTTGGATAAACATGCATATTTGCTGATGATTCATGAGAATTCATTAGTGCTGAACAGATTGATTCGGTTAATAGATGATAATTGGAATGATATCTATATCCACATAGATAAAAATGCGAAAAATATAGACCCATCAGAAATAAAACAGTTTGCACAGAAATCGAAGGTATATTTTGTAAAAAGACACAAGGTGTACTGGGGAACAAATAGTATCATGGAAGCTGAGATTGAACTGTTTAAGGCGGCAGCAAAGCAGCAGTATCAGTACTATCATTTGCTGTCAGGTGCTGATCTTCCAATAAAGACACAGAAAGAGATACATGATTTCTTTGAAGAGAACAATGGAAAAGAATTCATACATTTTGGAACAGAGCAGTATCAGAAGGATATTCAGGAGAGATATAACCAGTATCATTTCTTTACAAAGCGGCTGGGAAGAAAAAGAGACAAAAAATTCTGGGTACAATTGGAGACATATTCACTGGCGATACAAAGAAGACTGCATGTTAATAGGGAGAAAAAGAATGATTTTTCGTTTTATGGCGGTTCCAATTGGTGCAGCGTTACATATGAATATGCAAAGTATTTAATAAATGAGTATAAAAGGATAAGACGTAGCTATTATTTTACGCAGATTAGTGATGAATCAATATTGCAGACTGTGTTAATGAAATCACTTTATAAAAATAGTGTTTATCAAAGTAGTTTTTCTAACAGTTGCATAAGCAATGTACGTGAAATTGATTGGAACAGGGGAAATCCATATGTATTTCGAGCAGAAGACTTTGAGATGCTTATGAATTCACCATGTATGTTTGCCAGAAAATTTGACGAGAAGACAGACCGGAAAATCATAGAGCAGATATATGAGACAATCAATAATGAGCAGATTAAGGATAGAGGGTAGAAAGGGAAGAGCATGATACATGAACAGGTTATTGCAACAGAATTATTAAAAGGTCAGGGACTGGGCAATCAACTGTTCTGCTATGTTACGACCAGATGCCTTGCTATGAAGAATCACAGTCAATTCGCCATTCTGAATAAAGAAATTCTGGCAAATAATATTCACAGCAATAAGGGCATGTATTTCATGGATATTGACTGTGGCCTGGACATGAAGAAAGAAGAATTTTCAGAGATTTATCAGGAGAAAGAAGATAGAATATATCTTGGCAATTCCATACATGATATCGAGCATGGATGCTATATTTCAGGAGCAGATGAGAAGCTTCTGAGGCTGGCTCAATCTACACTTGTATATGGCAATATGCAGGATGAAGCATATTTTGGACAGTATAAAGAAGAGATTAAGCAATGGCTGAGGGTAAAGCCGGAATATGATAGTTATGAATATTCCAGGGATAATCTGTGCATTATCAATATTCGAGGTGGCGAATATACCAGCAATCCGGAGCTTTTTCTTCGTAGGAAATACTGGCTGGATGCCATGAAGGTGATGAAACGTAAGCGCCCTGATATGGAATTTATGGTAATTACAGACGATTTGTCAGCAGCAAGAAGAATCCTTCCTGAAGTGCCGGCTTACCACTTTGATCTGGCAGGAGATTACACTGCAATCAAAAATGCAAAGTATCTGATATTATCGAACTCTACATTTGCTTTTTTCCCTGCTTATACCAGTGAAACTGTTCAGTATATTATTGCACCGAAATATTGGGCGAGACATAATGTGTCGGATGGATATTGGGCATCTGAGCAGAATATTTATGATGAGTTCATATATATGGATAGAAAGGGAAAACTTTTTACTGCAGCAGAATGTCGGGAAGAGTTGGCAGCATATAAGCAGAGTTCCAACAGATATCAAAAGGCTGGAATAAAATTATCCGGTATCAGGTTATTGACAGCAAAATGCCACGCAAAATATCTGATATGTGAGGATTTATTTGTAAGGGCATTACGTTCTGTAAAAAGAAGAATATCTTCTAATTGATAAATGGAGTGAAATATATGCAAAAACATCATAATATGACTTTTGATGAGATTGTTAAAGAGGTTGTAAGAGTTTGCAAAAATAATAAAGTAGAGCATCTTTCATTATTTGGCTCTTATGCTCGGGGAACTCAGACAGAGAGAAGTGATATTGATTTTATTGCGTATGGTGTAAAAGATATTGAGACTTTACGTGAAGAAATAGATGAGATTATGACATTAAAAAAAATAGATATATTTGATTATGATGAAGTATGTAATCAATATTTGAGAGAGGATATGGATGAATATGGAAGAAAAATCTACTAGGAGATATCTAAGTTTTTGTAAAAGTCTTGATAATTTGAAATTGTCATGTGGTGCAAATCCCAATGAGAATTTTGTACTGAGTGGTACTGCACAAACCTTTAATCTTACCTTTGACTTAGCTTGGAAAGTAATGAAAGATATTATTGTTTCAGAGTATGGGATAGTCGATTTTGCAACAGGTTCACCAAGAGATACATTAAAGACTGCATATAGTGTCGGGCTAATATCAGATGATCTATGGCTTCAAATGCTGAAAGTCAGAAACACATTAATTCACGATTATGATGGAGATGTGGCTAAAAGGTATTTCAAAAATATTACAGAGGATTTTTTTGAATTGCTTCAGCAGTTAAGAAGTAAAGCTGAGCAATGGTATCAAGTGGACGAATCAGACGGTAGGTAAACAGGAGAAATAGTAAAATGCAGGAAAAATTGCAGCTTCCACAGGTTACATTAGTGGCAATGACAAGTGTAAATATCAAAGAGACGATTCAGGCTATGGAATACAGTATGCGGGGAATCGACTTCGGGGATGCTGTTCTGATTACCCATAAGAAGCCATTCAGACTGCCAAAGAATATCAGATACAGTCACACCAGTGAATTAACAGATATAGATGCCTTTAATTATAAGATGGTATATGAGCTTGGTGATCATATTCATACGGATTATGCCATGATCGTACATGCTGATGGGTTTATCGTACATCCCGAAATGTGGCGTGATGAGTTCCTGAAATATGATTATATTGGTGCCCCATGGCCCTTACCCAAAGAAGGAGATACAACAACTTATCGCGATAAGGACGGAAATATCTGCCGTGTGGGAAATAGTGTGGGAATCCGCAGTAAACGACTTATGGACTATCCGAAAAAGGCAGATATTCCATGGGAAGGTGAGTATGCATACGGTAAAATGTGGTATCATGAGGATGGATTTATCTGCTGTAAGATCAAGCATATCCTGGAAGCAGAAGGTATGCAGATAGCACCTCTTGAAGTGGCTAAATATTTTGGACATGAGCATATGATACCGGAGATAGAGGGTATTACACCATTTGCTTTTCATAAGTGGGCTGGTACAAATGCACAGTATCCTAACTTCTATCGGGAATCACCGGGAACGAAGTGCAAGAAGCTTGCAAGAAAGATAATACATCCCAAATGCAAACAGAATAGGTAAACCAAAGTAGATAAAAAGGAACAGAGCATGGTATACGATTGTTTTCAATTTTTCAATGAATTAGATATTCTTAAAATCAGACTCAATGTCATGAATGATGTTGTAGACAAGTTTGTAATCAGCGAGGCTACAGAGACCTTTTCAGGACTTAAGAAACCTCTTTATTATGAAGAAAATAAAGAGATGTTCAAAGAGTTCGAGGATAAGATTATACATGTTGTAGTAGATGATACGCCTCAGGGGGGGACTCATGAAAGAGATACATTCCAGAAAAATGCAGTAACCCGTGGACTGAAAGATGCTACGGATGATGATATCATTATATTCAGTGATTTGGATGAAATTCCTAATCCGGAGAAAATCAAAGAAATCCTGCTGAACTTCCAACAGGATAAGATCTATCATTTTGCCCAGCGCCTGTTCTACTGCTATCTGAATATGGAGGAGGTATCGGGAAATCTCTTATCCTATGCAGGGGAATTTGATGGTGTGGAGCATAAGAAATGGAT